>OIZV01000004.1_pt1 | contig 202675 bp, 180 predicted proteins | sample 1588681 | NCBI WGS metagenome assembly OIZV01 (sample SAMN03283281) | human gut metagenome | biome: human-associated habitat; material: feces | host: Homo sapiens | place: Peru | collected 2012 | reverse complement strand
AAGTCAGGTTTGTAAAGCTGTCAAAAAGGGACAATTGTTCTACATCATTCGTTTTAAAAGACATGCGGAAACCACCTTTAGTTGATGGTTGTATTATACCATGGATTCCTTCATAATGTATATCATTGGATAATCTTTTGACCCCGGTATCATGACAAAAGAAACGTCCCTGTGGCTTACTCGGAGAGGAAGATACCGATCTTTGAGCCGGTTGCGGCAACGGCATCTTCCAGAGTACGGTCGCCGGTAAAGTAGGGCCACATCTCTTCGCCGATGATCTGGAAAGGCTCTTTATAATTCGGATTTATGCTCTTTGCCCCTTCTACCATCTGCGTGATGAGTGACCGCTGTTCGGCTGACAGCATCCACGTGGTTCCGTCGGGCAGCTTCTGTTCCTTGCTGGCTTCCTTCAGCTGCAGCTCCAATGCTGCTTCATTCGTAGCCCATTCTTCTCCCGAGTAATACTCTTCGTAATGTTCATAGTAGAATCGCAGGAAATCCAAGGCTTTTTCTCTGTTACCGCTCTGCTTTATAAGGCAAATTGCCCTGCTCGAGACAATGGATGCAAATTGTCCGTCCGCCATAGGGTATCCGAGCAGAGAGACGTCTGTCCCCGCTCTCTGGAACAAATCAGCCATCTCTTTCGGGTTAGAGATATACGCCTCGCCAAACAAGGAATCCTGCCCTGCCAGCAGTTCTTCCCAACAGTCAAAATATCCCTGCTGATCCGTATGCAGATTCTTGATGGAGAGACATAACTCCTTGAATTTATCGACCTGAAACTGCACTGCGCCGTCTGCCCCGGTAAGATAAGTCTCCAGATTACCGTAGAGGCACAGTCTGAGGATCTCCATGGGGAACAGTCCGTTTTCACTTTTTAATTCCGGGTTGCTGTCCAGCAATGCCAGCAGCTCCTGCGTTGTAGAGGCATGTAAGTTGCCTTCCCCGGTAATTCTGACGTAAGGAACAGAAAGTGTTATACTTCTTGGAATACCATAGGTTTCACCGTCTACCTGCCAATAGGCGAGGAATGCAGGTATTATTTCATCCGTGTTTTGCCCGAGAATTTCCAGATAGGGATTGAGCACTTCCAGATACCCTGCCTTTTGCAGAAGAGGGAACTCTGTTCCAATGGTAACTAGATCAATGTTTTCCAGTGAAGCGAGACGCAGATTCCATGCATTTTCACCAGGCTCCAGATGTTCTACAACGATTTCGGTATCATCACTCTGACGGCTGAATGCAATCGCCATCGCGTCAAGCGGCTGATCTGCGCCCTGTGTCACGACGGTGATCGTTTCCTTTTCAGCGGCAGCCACATTTCCGGTGTCACTTTCGATCGTGTTACAGTATAAGGGCGCCTTTGTATTTGTCATCCAGCTGCTTGTCCATACATAATACTTGTTCTGTACCGCAGCAACGTCTAAGATGTCTCCCTTTACAATGCCAAGCTCGTTCCACGGTAAGGAATATTCATCTGCCGGTGTGGTCTCCGCTTCCAGTGTTTTCAACCGTTTTGCAGAATCTGAGTCGGCGGACACTTCCAGCAGCCAACCGGAATTTCTGCCTGTATGGAAGGTACTTACCAGAAATTTACCGTCTTCTCCACCTGACAAATCGAAAATATTTTCCTCCTCTAAAAGAACCTTTCCGATAGAATTTCCCTGTACATCCCACATTACAAGCTCGTTTCCGAAGAGAAGTGCCAGATTGCCAGCCGAATTGAGACACATGTGCTGGGGAAGCTGACCGTTTGTTATGGTGTCTTCTACAGACAGTTCGCTGAGCGTTTTTCCATCGGTATCAATAAAGCGTACCGTACCACCGTTTTCGGCTTGCAAATAGCACGCGAGTTCCTGACCGTTAGGATGCACACAATAGCTTCTGAGCGTCTCGTGGCGGAACAGTTCGCGGGGACGGAGCGTCGTTACGGAGACAGCAATCAGGGAGTTGCCGCCTTCGCTTGTGCTGAGATAATATGCCTGTTCCCCTACTGCCTGAAATGTTCCCAACTGCATGGGATAGTTTTCAAATTCCTGTACCTCGTCGGCAGTATTCTTCCAGCCGGAAGTGTTCTCTCCCTACGTTTCTCTGGACGATGAACAGGCGGTCAGTAACAGAAGGGCGCAGATAAAAGCGGCGTGTAATATTTTGTAACGGTGTTTATTCTTTGATCTCATATGTGATTTTCCTCATCTTATCGGTATAAAGGCATATATAGAAATCGTGATGCGACATTGCTGTCGTATAGATAATTTGTGTATAATGTAGAAAGTACACAAAATAATTATAGACAAAAATGATAGGAATGTAAAGCATAATGAGACTGAGAGTTATAGAGAGATTAATATATGGTAACAGCTATAAATTCCTGTTGCATATTTTTTATGAATGATGTATACTTCCTATACAAGCAGATTTTCTAAAATCACATGTCAATCTTTATCGGCAGCTGCCGATGTCTACCGATTTTCCGAAAATTCCTGCTTATAGATACCCTGATAAATTTAAGTGGGAGAGACGGAAAGGTGCTATGCGATAACGCGGAAGCTGCTTTGATAATGGATTCTCCTGCTATCGACACCGGTCGAGGAAAGAAAGGAGAATGCCTATGGCAAAGTGTTACGAAGAATTACAGTTTACAGATGATTTTATGTTTGGCAAGGTGATGGAGGATAAGGAGCTATGTCGTGATGTTCTGGAATGTCTGTTGGATGAACCGGTCGGTGAACTGCGGGATGTACATACCGAGAAACAGTTGCGGTATACAGCGGATGGGAAACCGATCAGGCTGGATGTCTACACCAGAGATCATAAATCTGTTTATGATGCGGAGATGCAGAATCTCAACCACAGGAGACTGGAAGAACTGGAACTGCCGAAAAGAAGTCGATTTTACCAGTCCATGATGGACGTGGATTATTTGCAAAAGGGAGGCGCCTATCAGAGCCTGCCCGATGGTAAAGTACTGATTATCTGTACATTTGACCCGTTCGGTAAAGGCAAGGCAAAATATGTTTTTGAGAACAGGTGTGAAGACAAGCCGGAGCTTAGCTTAAGGGATGGAACGGCGAAGATATTTTATAATTGTACCTGCCTGTCGAGGGAGATGCCGGAAGGATTGAGGGCATTTTATGATTTTATTCTGACTGGAGCCAGCAGCAGTGCGCTGACGAGAAGAATAGCTTCTGCCGTGGACCGGGCGAGGCGCAATGAGAAATGGAGGACCGAGTACATGAAGGAATTACTGCATGATGACGATGTAAGAGCGGATGCACGGGCAGAAGGAAGAGCAGAAGGAAGAGCAGAAGGAAGAGCAGAGGCAATCCGCGGCTTTGTCCAGGATAAGCTGGAGGACGGGATAGACAGGGAAACGATTATCCGCAAGCTTGAAAAGGTTTATTCCATGACGAGAGAGGAAGCGGAGAAATATCTTTTGTAACATGAGGTGTTACATCAGCTGGTGAAAAAGCACATAATAATTGGTTTTTCTATAACGCTTTGTGTGTCATAATAGCTGTATCCTGAAGGAATGAAAGAAAGCTGTACAGTGAAAAATAAAAGCGTATATGGAGTTAAAGTATATGAGTCTAGGAGAGAATATAAGTTATTTAAGAAAGCAGAAGAGAATGACACAGGAGCAGTTCTCGGAGAGAATGAACGTTACCAGACAGACGGTATCCAGATGGGAGGCAGAGGAGGTGGTTCCCGAGCTTACAAAGCTTGTGGATATGTGTTCCATGTTTTCCTGTAGTCTGGATGCTCTGGTCAGAGAGAAATTGTCCGAAAAGAGCAGGATATATTCCGACATTTCCGTACAGAAAATAGCCGGCTTCAGGATGGCACACTACGCCATCATTTCACAGAATCCCGAGGACGATGCAAATAACTATATGGAAAGATGGGCAATGAACAGTGGGCTGAAATCTGCCTTCCCGGAGGCAAGGATGATCGGCTGGGACTTTCCGTTTGTATCCCCGGAGCAGCAGAACAGATTCGGAATGCATGGATATGCGGCAGCCTATGTACTTCCGGAAGGCTTTGAGACGGAGTGTCCGGGAGTGCAGTATTCGGAAAACAAAGAGGCAGACTATGCAGTGATTACGATCAGAGAGCCTTTTATACAGCCATTTGACAGTATTCCGAATGCCTATAAGCTTGTCATGGAATACATTCGGGAAAATCGTCTCAAGGAGAAACTGCAGGATAACATACTTGAGTGTTTTGAGTATGAATACCAGAAGGAAGGCGTGACCTATATGGATGTTTATCTTCATGTTGACGGCGCGACAAAGATTGATGGACATTTGCGCTTTAATTAAGACAACAATGATATGCAAAAAATAGCTTGACCGCGATAGTTTGGAATGCTATACTGATGGAAACTGCAACAGCAGTTGCGAAAGGAGAGATGTATTATGAGAAAATTCAGAGAGGTGCTTTTTGCATAACTGAATAAAGGGTGGTTTTGATTTAACCTTTCGTGTATACTATAACTGACCGGTTATGGCACACCTTAGGGTGTGCTTTTTTGCACCCTTTTTTCGGATCGTAGGGGATGGTGAACATTATATTTTTTAAGCAACAGTTGTGCAACATGTACATGGCCACAAGCAGCGCACTCTGGAGCCGCCGGCGCTTAGCTGGCGTACTGTGGCAGCTTACGCGCCGTTGCGAGCGGAAGGTAGCGAAAGCGTGCCTGAGGTGGTCTGTACATGCTGTGCAACGTCACTTGAGGAATTGTGAGTTTCACATTACCAAAACTAATTTAACCAGAGTAATGTAATGACAATGGAGGATTGTATCAATGAATTTGGAAAAATATGGGTTTCCGGTCGAAATGAGGGAAGAACTTCAGAACAGCGGAGAGCCGGGGCTGATACCGGCGAGAGTGACGGCTGTTTACCGGGAACGATATGAATTAGTGTGTGAGCATGGAGCAATCTATGCGAGATTGAAGACAAAAGAATATTATGTGGGAACCGAAGAATTTCCAACAACAGGGGATTTTGTGCTGATCCGCTATGTGCCGGATGGCGACAGCCATATCGTCAGAACCCTGCCGAGAAAAACCTTCTTCTCGAGACTCGACCCGACACCCGGGCGCGGGGAACAGGCAGTGGCGGCAAACTTTGACTATGTATTTATCATGCAGTCGCTCAATCACGATTTTAATGAGAAGCGGATGGAGAGATACATGACACTGGCATGGCAGTCCGGCGCCTGTCCTGTCATTGTTTTGACAAAGGCAGATTTGCAGACGGACTATGAAGAATATCTTTTGAAGGTTAAGACGGTCGCACCCGAGGTTGAAATATGCGTGGTCAGCTCTAAGACCGGCTACGGCATGGATAGGCTCGAAAAATATGTACAGCCCGGCAAGACGATCGTTTTCTTAGGCTCTTCCGGTGTCGGCAAGTCGAGCCTTGTCAATGCGCTGGCGGGAGAGGAAATTATGGGCACCAACGGCATCCGGGAGGCCGACAGCAAGGGGCGTCATACGACAACGCACAGACAGCTGATTATATTGAAGAATGACGCAATGCTTATCGATACACCCGGCATGCGCAGCCTTGGAATGTGGGATGTCTCCACAGGTCTTGGCGAGGCATTCGGGGATGTCGAGCAATATCTCGGAAAGTGCAGATTTGCAGACTGCAGGCACGAGACGGAGCCGGGCTGCGCCATAAAGGAGGCAATCGAAAACGGGAGCCTGTCTGAGGCGAGATGGAAGAGCTATTGCAAGCTGAAAAAGGAAGCAAAATATACGGATGCGAGAGGAAAGGCACATATGGCGAAGGCAGCGGGCAGCAGAAAGAAGGTGCGGTAATGGAAATTGTGAGATTTGAAAGGCGGCATATGGAGGAAGCGCGGGCACTCGCCACGGATGCAATCAGGGCATGGTTTGACAACGGTTTCGGTCATCGCTGTGCCGATGCCATACGCAAGGTGGAAGAGATTGGAGGCATTGTGCCCGCGGAAGGAATCACCTATGAAGAAATTACCCCGCAGGAGGCGTTTCTGGTTCGTGAGCTTCGGAGGAAACTTTCCGAGCACATGGGAGAGAGCAGCTGCTTCATGTATACAAAGGCTGACCGGTTCGAGGAGTGGATAAAACAGCGTGAGAGTAACGGTGACCGCATTTTTGTCGCCAGAGAGGAAGAAAAGATAATTGCCTTTATGGAACTGAGTGACAGTGCTGAGAACTTTGTGACGGAGCATCCTTCCATGAAGAATATCTGCGGTGCATATTGTCTGCCGGAATATCGAGGGAAGAATATTTTCCAGAACCTGCTCAATTATGTTATTCTTATTTTAAACCGTGAGCGAACTCTGTATCTGGGTGTGGACTATGAGAGCATGAATCCCACGGCGTATTATTTCTGGAGAAAATATTTTAAGCCTTACACCTGCAGTGTGACAAGGCGGATCGATGGAGGAGAGGACAGATGCTGAGACTGAGACCTTATAAAAAATGTGATGCTGCACATATATGCAGCTGGATCAAGGACGAGCGGACATTTAGAAGATGGAGCGCTGACAGATTTGACCATTATCCCGTTACTGCGGAGGACATCAATGCGTACTATGAGGCTGCCGCCGACAGCGACTCCTTTTTCCAGATGACGATCTTTGATGAGACGGGAGCGGTCGGGCATCTCTTTATGCGCTTTATGGATGAGGAAAAGCAGGTGCTCCGGTTCGGCTTTGTCATCGTTGACGATACGAAGCGGGGAAAGGGCTATGGCAGGGAGATGATCGCGCTGGCATTGAAGTATGCCTTCGAGATTCTGAAGGTACGGAAGGTGACAATCGGTGTTTTTGAGGACAATGCGCCGGCATACCATTGTTATAAATCCGCTGGTTTTCAGGATGTTGCCGGAAAAGAACCGGAGATCTATCATATCATGGGCGAGGACTGGAAGTGTTTGGAACTGGCGGTTGAGGTATAGCCCGGGATCGGAAAAGCGGATGTCGTTTCCAATAATTAGTACGGGAATTTTCCCGGATTTCATGTATAGTAAAAAAGGAAACATGAAAACTAATAGCAACCTGTAAGGGAGGAAACGATAGATGCAGAATACAGAAAAAATCAAGGCGTATTTGAAACGTCTGGGTGCCGGAGAGAAGATAGAAAGTGTCCGCGAGGACTTTGTCAGGGAATTCAGAGAGGTAGACCCTGCCGAGATCATGCAGGCGGAGCAGGAGCTTTTGAAGGAGGGTACACCGCTGGAGGAAGTGCAGAGACTTTGTGATGTCCATGCCGCCCTGTTCCATGGGACAACGACGGAGGAAAAGATTGCCAACGCGGAAAAGTCGGTTGCGGAAGCGATGAAGGAGAAGCGGATGACGGCGACGGCGGAGCTGACGAAAATTCCCGGACATCCGCTGCATACGTTCACGCTGGAAAATGACGCTCTCGAAGAGATTTTGAAAAAATGCAGAGAAGCAGCGAAGGCCGGGCAGGTGGATGCGTCCCTGCTGGAGGAGCTCCGCCAGCTGGCGATCCATTATGCGAAGAAGGGCGACCTGCTTTATCCGCACCTAAAGGTGAAATACGGGATCAGTGGCCCTTCGGCGGTCATGTGGACGGTGGATGACGAGATCAGGGACGAACTGACAGCACTGGCGAAGGCAGAGAGACGGGATGAGGAGTGGATGAAGTGCTTCGAGGCAGTGCTGGTGCGCATTGACGAAATGATCTACAAGGAGGCAAATATTCTCTTCCCGAACTGCGCGCTGAATTTCTCGACGGAAGAATGGCATGACATCTACAGAGATTCCAAGGATTACGCGGAATGCTTTGGAGTGCCGAACGGAGTCTGGGACGAAGCGGAGAACGCGGAGCGGGCGAAGTCGGGAGCGGCGACCGATGGGGAGATCGTGATGCCTGGAGGACACCTGACAGTCGAGCAGCTCACTGCGATGCTCAACACGATACCGCTGGAAATCTCCTTTGTGGATACAGACAATATCAACCGGTTTTTCAATGAGGGGCCGAAGGTGTTCAAGCGACCGGGCATGGCAATCGGCAGAGAGGTGTTTTCCTGTCACCCGCCGAAGATCGAACAGCGGGTCAGAAGAATTATCGAGGAATTCAGGAATGGCACGCTCGATCAGGTTCCTGTCTGGATGAACAAGAACGGCAGAACCATGCTCGTAACTTATATGGCGGTCAGGGACAGGGACAATAACTATCTGGGCACGTTGGAGCTTGTGCAGGATATGGAATTTGCAAAGGAATATTTTCGATAGAAGCGAGGAACCCTTAAAAGTTGCTTTGAATGCAAAGATATGTTATGCTTTTAAGGTTAGAGCAGATTTTTCCCGGATTGAAAGTACATTTTGCCGGGTGAAGCAGGAAAAGTCATTGGAGTTTACGCAGGATGAATGGGCAAAAGCAAAGAACCATAGATGCAACAAGAAAAATACTGATGATTTTAGCAATATTTATCCTTGTGATTTTGGGATTTTTAGCGCAGAGAGCCGTTCCGTTTATGATGGATGATGAGTGGTATAGCACAAATCTGGCGACAGGACAGCCACTGGCAGGTCTCGGGGATGTGATTGAGAGCCAGATCTGGCATTTCATGAACTGGGGCGGCAGATGCGTGACACATGGAGTATTGCAGTTGACCTTGATGCTGGGTGAGCTGGGGGCAGACATTCTGAATCTTGTAATGATTCTGACGCTCACCCTTTTGATCTGTGTCATTCTTCGTGAGAAAAGTCTACAGACCTTTCTATTAGTTCATTCCATGATCTATTCAATGAATGCAAATTTAAAAATGAGTATGCTCTGGCAGGCGGGAACAGTGAATTATGTGTATTCGTCCGTGTGGATACTTCTGTTTTTGCTACCTTTCCTTCGCATACTTGGAGAAGAGGAGAATTATGCGCGGGTACCGGATTGGGTGAAAGCGGTTGTTTTAATTCCTATAGGCATCATGGCGGGCTGGAGCAATGAAAACATGGGACCCGCCTGCTTTTTATTGGCAGTTTTTACCGCGTATTATGTAAAGAAATATCGAAAAGGGGCTATAACAGGGTGGATGCTGTCGGGTATCTTTTCCTCACTGGCAGGAAGCATTCTGGTGGTTGCAGCGCCGGGAAATTTTGAAAGAAGCAGTGTGCTGAAACCACAGACCTTTTATGACAGGTTTTATTCCATGCTTACTGCCGGAGTGGATTTTCTGCTGCCTTCTGTGGTGCTTGCAGTATGTCTTCTTTTGATAAGACTGGTTTGCGTCAGACGGAAATTGAACTGTATGCAGTGGGCATTGCTTGGCTTTGCCATAATTTCCTATGGGGCAATGGTTCTGTCGCCTCATTATCCGGACAGGGCGACTTTCGGGACAATGGTGATTCTGATTCTGTTTTCTGTCTCGCTGTTATCGGAAAAAGAACAGAAAACGAATGCATTTGGTACGTTGCGGACAGGACTTACCGCCTGCTTCTTTTTGGGAGCGGCAGGCAGGCTTCTTGCGGAGATTTTGTATTTGTAGCAGGAGCCGGTCAGATAAAAATTCAGGATTGAAATTTTCGTATGGAATCCGGGAAACGAGGAACAAAGGATATGGAAAGGAAACTCAAGAGATTAGAAAGTCTGGTTATTGGAGTTTGTTTTTTTGCCGGACTTGCAATGGCCTTTTTTTGTATCCATGATATGCAGATGGCAGAGGGAGTAGGCCTGTTCTTTGCGTTGAAGGCAGGAAAGGACAGACTCCTGTTTGATCTTGCTGTGGATGTGGCGGGAGGCTTAGGCCTTAGTTTGCTGATTGCGGTGCCGTGTCTTGTGTTTGGCTATTGGAATTTTTCTGCCTTACTCCGTTTCCTGTTGGTGTACCTCTCCTTTATGCCGACGCTGAGTATGGCATATCTGTTGGATCCCTTGGGGGGAGAGGGGGGCTTGCGCTTGCAGTCGCTCTTTGTTCTTTTACAGACAGTGATTCCCTTTTTGTGTCTCTGGGTGGCAATCCTCGGAAGGGAAGCGTGGAAGAAATGGTATGGTGTGTGCGCCGGATGTGCGGCATTGCTGTGCTTAGTCGGTTTTTTTGTTCAGCCATTACAGCCTTTGTTCCAATTTATTATGACGTATTTGCTTTTGCTGATGGGTTTTGATCTATGGGAGAGAGTCTGGAAGAAATATCCCGCATTAAATACATGGGGTTGGATATTGTTCGGAGGGCTGGGATTCAGAGCTTTTTATGTGTTGTCTCAGGTGATGGCAGAATATTAAGCATTAACGGGGCAGCCACGACTCATGACTAAAATACGATGCATTATGAAACAGCAGGCTTGTTTGTCTGCTGTTTTTTTACAACATTTCATAATATACCTTGACAGGCGAGGTATTATAATATATGCTATATCTCAAGAAAAAGGAGGTGACGCGTTATGTCCATTACATCAGATATTATCCGCGGGCATACAGAGGCGATTATCCTGTCACATCTTCTGGAGCAGGACAGCTATGGCTATCAGATTAATAAGGATATTATGAAGAAGACAGACAATAAATATGAGCTGAAGGAGGCAACACTGTATTCTGCGTTCCGCAGACTGGAGCAGGCGGGTTATATCAGAACCTATTGGGGAGACGAAACGGTGGGTGCGAGGCGCCGTTATTATGCGATCACGGAATTGGGGCGGACTGCCTATCAGGGCTATAAGCAGGAGTGGAACGAAGCGAAGGAAATGATCGATCAGCTTTTAAAATAATATGCACAGTGGAAGTGCAGGCTCAGAGATTGCAGAAAGGAATAATGATTCATATGAAGGAGAGAATTGTAGAATATTTTAATCAGTTGTTTGAAGATGCACCGAAGACAAGGAAGGCGCTTGAACTGAAACAGGAAATGCTTCAGAATGCGCTGGATAAGTATGAGGATCTGGTTCAGGAGGGACACTCCGAGGAGGATGCCTATCAGAATGTGATCCAGTCGATCGGGGATGTGACGGAGCTTTTTGAAGAGGTTGAGGAGAAGAATCTGCTGAGCCTGTCGGAGAGCGACAGAAAGAAAAAAGCACTTTTGCAGGCGATCGCTGTAGGGCTGTATATTCTGGCGTGTGTAGTATTTTTCGGTTTTTCACTACTGATCGGTGAAGTGGCGTATGGCTATAGCGATGTGACTACCGGTATCGGTCTGGTCTTGGCGGGACTGATCTGTATTCCGCCTACCGTCATGATGGTCTATGCGGCGAATATGTATCCTGTATACAAGAAGCAGGAAAAGCAGGATATGGTTGAGGAATACAAGGAAGAGAAATACAGGAATAATAAAGACAAGGCGGTCATGGGATCTGTCAGCACGCTGATCTGGACACTGGTGCTGGTTGCCTATTTCATTATCAGCTTCAACACCGGGGCATGGTACATTACATGGGTTATTTTCCTGATCGGCGGCAGCATCCAGTCGATCGTTTCGTTGGCATACAGTTTACATAAGGATAAGAACGGGAGGTAATCATGAAGGGTTTAAAGATAACATTAATTGCGGTTTTGAGTGTGGTTGTTGTGGGACTCTGCGTTCTGCTCGGCTACGGCCTGAGCAGAAGAGACTCTGCCCGGTGGGAAATCTTAAGCAGCAATGCCGAACTGGTTCAGGAAAAGGAGTTTTCGGTCGAAGATATTGATAAGCTGAATATCCTCTATGACAAAAGCGGTAATGATGTCACGATCTATGAGTCGGACGGCAGCACGGTGATTGTAAGGGAATTTGCAAATTTTGCGGTAAAGGATTCCGAACTGGCTGAGATAAAGCTGTCCGGCAGCACCTTATCGGTCAAGGGGCCTAAGCGTGTGAACAATATGGTCAGCGTTAACCGTTATATGTATACAGAGATCTGGCTGCCTGCCGGTTATGAAGGCGAGATCAGTGTCAGGACGGTCAGCGGTGAGATCAGCGTGGACAGGGAATTATCGTTACAGCAGAAGTTGAAGCTGTCCAGTACGAGCGGTGATATTACGACAAAGAATGTTGCTGCGGAGCAGGTGATGATCGCATCGACCAGCGGCGAGGTACGGGCGGGAGAGCTTACTGCGAAGGAAATTGAAATTTCGACGACCAGTGGAGATATACGGTTGGATAAAGCGGCCGGCAGGCTTTTGGCTACATCGACCAGCGGAGAGGTAACTGTCTCAGACGGAAGCGGCGAGAGAAAGGTAAGTACCACCTCCGGAGACATCCGAATCTCAGGCATTGACAGCAAGTTTTCAGTTTCCTCAACCAGCGGGGAGGTAACGCTCGAGGGTCAGAGCGGATTCGGAACGGTCGGTACAACCAGCGGTGACACACGGCTTTCCGTTGCACGGCTCACCGGTGATCTGGATATCAATACATCGAGCGGAGAGGTGACACTGCAATTGTCCAGAGATGAGAGTCTGCAATTCAAGGCAAATACCGGCAGTGGCACGATCAGCACCTTTTTTGACGATGTACTGTCCTTTTCCAAGAAGGGTGACCGCGCGGAGGGCAGCATAGGCAATGACAGCAAAAATAAAGTAACCGTCACCACAACCAGCGGTGACATCCGTGTGCAGTAAAACGCGGCATGTATATTTCCTCCATTCTGTGGGATGCTAAAGGCAAAATGCATCGTAGGATGGAGGATTTTTATGTCTGAAAATAAAGAGAAGCGGCCATTTGGCTTCAAAGATAAGATCGGTTACATGTTTGGCGATTTCGGGAACGATTTCAGTTTTCTTTTTGCCAGCAATTATCTGATGGTGTTTTATACAAAGGTGCTGGGGCTGAGCGGCTTTGTTGTCGGGCTGCTGTTCATGGGGACGAGGATTGTGGACGCCTTTACGGATGTCACGATGGGAAGGATCGTGGATCATATGCAGCCGGCGAAGGATGGGAGGTTTCGACCGTGGATAAGGCGCATGTGCATTCCTGTCGCCGTGGCGAGCACGATCATGTACTTATATTTTGTGCGCGACTGGGCATATCCGGTGAAGCTCGTCTACGTTATCGTGACTTATCTGCTGTGGAGCAGCTTCTGCTATACGGGCATCAACATTCCCTATGGTTCCATGGCATCTGTCATCAGTCCGGACGTCAGGGACAGGGCATCGCTCTCGACCTTCCGGGGAGTTGGAGCCAGCCTGGCGGGACTGGTGATCGGTGTGCTTGTGCCGCTGGTAATCTATGAGACGGACGCTGCGGGAAATCAGGTTGTGTTGCCGGTGCGCTTCACACTGACAGCAGTTGTATTCGGCGTGCTTGCGGTAATCTGCTATGGACTCTGCTATTTCCTGTGTCAGGAGAGAGTCGTTCTCGAGAAAAAGGAGACCAAGCGGGAAAGTGCAGGCGAAATGCTGAAAGGGCTGGCGCGGAACAAGCCCCTGCTGGCACTGGTTTTTGCGGCACTGGTGCTTCTTCTGGCATCCCTGTTGAGCCAGACGATGAATAATTATCTCTTTCTCGATTATTTCAAGGATGCGAAAGCACTGTCCATTGTGAATCTGGTGGGAATTGCGGGAACCTTTCTGCTGGCGCCGTTTATTTCAAAAATAGCGGCGGATTTTGGAAAAAAAGAGGCCGGGGCGCTGGGAATGCTGCTGGCGGGAGCCATGTATACGCTGCTGTTCCTTCTGAGAGTGAGGAGCGTCTTCCTGTTCATGGTTCTGGTTTTCTTCGGCATGGTGGGTGTCGGGCTGTTTAACCTGATCATATGGGCATTCATCACGGACATCATCGATTATCAGGAGGTCACGACGGGGAAGAGAGAGGACGGCACGGTGTATGCGGTTTATTCCTTCGCAAGAAAGGTGGGGCAGGCGCTGGCCGGAGGGCTGGGCGGCTTCGTGCTCACCGCAATCGGCTATGTGTCGGAGGCGGCAGCCCAGACGCAGGAGGTGTCGGAGCGCATTTACACAGTGGCAACGCTCGTTCCGGGAATCTGCTATCTGATCGTATTCCTCATCATGCAGTTCCTCTATCCTCTCGGGAAAAAGGAGGTGGAGAAAAATACGGCAATTTTGCAGGAGAAGCGCGCCGGAAAGAAGTAGCGGCTCTGGGTTGCTGCTCCGCTTTTCACACAATTTTCATACAACCCTCACTTTTTGGTGACATTTATTCTCTAGTATACAAATATATAACAACCCGGGAGATTCCCGTGAGAGAGCCGCACGGCGGCGGAATGTGAGGATGTATGATCGAAGTAACAAATCTTACCAAAAGATACGGTGATCACACGGCGGTGGATCACTTGTCTTTTCGTGTGGAAAAGGGACAGATTTACGGCTTTCTGGGGCCGAACGGCGCTGGAAAATCCACGACAATGAACATGATAACCGGCTATCTGGCGCCATCCGAGGGAACGGTGACGATTGATGGAAAAGACATTCAGAGGGAGCCGGAGGAGGCAAAGAGAAAGGTCGGATACCTGCCGGAAATTCCACCCCTCTACACCGAGATGACGGTGGAAGAATATCTGCTCTTTGCGGCAGAACTGAAAAAAGTGCCTGCGAAGAAGCGTAGGGAGCAGGTCGAAGGTGTAATGGAGATGACGGGGATAGGGGATGTCCGAGGAAGACTGATCCGCAACCTGTCCAAGGGCTACCGCCAGAGAGTCGGTCTGGCACAGGCGATTCTCGGCGATCCCGAGGTTCTGATCCTCGATGAACCTTCCGTTGGACTTGATCCGAAGCAGATTATTGAGATCCGTGATCTGATCCGTAAGCTCGGCGAGAGCCACACCGTCATCTTAAGCTCACACATTCTGTCCGAGGTCAGTGCGATCTGCGACCATATCATGATTATTGCGCACGGACAGCTTGTGGCAAGCGATTCGCCGGAGGGACTGCAAAAGCGCATGGCGGGCGGTGCTGAGCTGGAGCTTACCGTGAAGGGCGACCCGGAGCAGGTGAAGGAGCTGCTGGAGACCTTGCCGGGTATTGCATCGGTCGGGCTGCTGAATGCCCCGGAAAAAGAATTTGCAAAGGTAAAGCTGCTTTCTGAGGAAAACAAGGATGTCCGCGAGGACATTTTCTATGCTTTGGCGGAAGCGAAGCTCCCCATTATGGAGATGATACATAGTGAAAAGTCTCTGGAGGACATCTTCCTTGAACTGACGGAGGATGTAAAGCCGGTCACAAAGGAGAAGAAAAAGCTCTTCCGCGGAAAGCAGAAGGCGGCAGAAAATACAAGCGGGGAGGAAGCACAGAATGCTGGCAATATATAAAAGAGAATTAAAGTCCTATTTTCAATCCTTTATCGGATTGCTGTTCATTGCGGTGACGCTCTTCTTCGTCAGTCTGTATTACTTTGTTTACAATATGCTGAACGGCTATCCCTATCTTTCCTATGCGATATCAAGTGTCATCCTCCTCTTTATGATCAGCGTCCCGGTGCTGAGCATGAGGATTCTGGCGGAGGAGCGCCGGAGCAGGACGGATCAGCTCATTCTGACGGCACCTGTGTCAGTCGGAAATATTGTCGTCGGCAAGTATCTCGCCCTGATGACAATCTTCTGTATCCCGACGGCGGTTGTCTGCGTTTATCCGCTGATTATGAGCGCTTTCGGCTCGGTGCCGATGGGCGAGGCATATCTGGCGGTTCTGGCATTTTTCCTCTATGGAATGACCGCAATTGCAATCGGCGTATTGATCTCTTCGCTGACAGAGAGTCAGGTCATTGCCGCAGTCATCACCTTTATTGTTCTGTTTCTGGGCTACATGATGTCCTCCATCTGTTCCCTGATTTCTTCCACGGGAAACCTGCTGACAAAGCTGCTAGGCTGCTTTGACATGGCAACGCCCTTCACGGAGATGCTGAACGGAACCCTCAATCTGCGCTCGGTGCTCTATTTCCTCTCGCTGACGGTGCTGGCGTTATTCCTGACGGTGCAGTCGATCCAGAAACGGCGCTACAGCGTTTCCGTAAAGAGCCTGCGGTTCGGCGCATACAGCACAGGCAGCATAGCGTTGGCGGTAGCTGCGGTCGTGATCGTCAACATTATTGCGGCAGAGCTTCCGACCACATGGACATCCATTGATGTCACAGCCGACAAAATTTATTCTCTCACAGACCAGACCAAGGAATTTCTGGCAAATATGGATGAGGATGTCACGATCTATGTGATCGTGGCGGAGAAGAGTCAGGACGACACGCTCGGACAGACTCTCCAGAGGTATGAGGAGCTTTCCGACCACATCAAGGTCGAGTATGTCGATCCCAATGTGAACCCGAGATTTTACCGGCAGTACACGGACACCATTTCGATGAACAGCCTGATTGTCGTCAGTGAAAAGAGAAACAAGGTCGTACCTTACAGCAGCATTTACGAGAGCGAGTACGACTATACGACAGGCGCCAGCACGACGACCGGCTATGACGGAGAGGGACAGATCACAAGCGCTCTGGACTATGTGCTTTCAGATGATATGCCGAAGGTATATATGACGGAGGGCCACGGCGAGTATGATTTCAGCAGCAGCTTTACCAGTGCCCTGAAGAAGCAGAATGTGGACTACGAGACAATCAATCTGATGGACTATGACAGTCTGCCGGAGGATGCGGCGTGCCTGATCATCAACGCGGCGACAACGGATTTCTCCGCGGACGACAGGGATAAGGTGCTGGCATATCTGGAGCAGGGCGGAAATGTTGTCCTGATTACCGGCGTCACGGACGAAGCGACACCGAATCTGGATGCCATTCTCGACTATATGGGGCTGAACAGGACGGAAGGCCTTGTCGTGGAGCAGAATGCCGAAAATTATTACAGAAGCCCTTACTTCCTACTTCCGAAGCAGAGCTACAGTACATACACATCCGGTCTGTACGGACAGTATTACATCTTTGCGCCCTATGTGCAGGGAATCACGATACAGGACGAGGCGGCGGAGGATATGACCTACACAACCTTTCTTTCAACCTCTGATGATGCCTTTTCCAAGACCGGCGAGATCAACCTGCAGAATTTTGACAAGGCGGAAGGGGACATTGACGGGCCGTTTGCGATCGGCATTTCCGCCGTGAAGATGATAGATGAAAATACAGAGGCAACGATGGTAGTCTACGGCTGCGAGCAGCTGTTCACGGATGAGGCAAACGAGATGGTCAGCGGCGCAAATCAGGTGCTCTTTACCAACACAGTCGGCAGCTTTGTCGATGCAGAGGTCAATGTCTCGATTCCGGTGAAAAATTATGAAATTTCCTACCTTACCGTGCCGCAGTCCAGGGCGGTTCTCGTAGGGTTGCTGACGGTCATCATTCTGCCGGTAGGCTGTCTGGCAGCAGGCTTTATCGTGTGGTTCAGGAGAAGGAGGCTCTAGTGGCATGAAAAAACAACAAAGACAGCTTTTTGTACTGGTCGGAGTGCTTGTGGTTCTCCTCTGTGCCTTCCTTGGGCTGAAGCAGTACAATAAGGCACAGGCGGATAAGCCTGTCGAAGAGGACGAAAAGATTTTTGTGATAGATGCGGCTGAGGAGGACGTGACCCAGCTTGCCTATGACTATGAGGGCGAGAACTGCGCCTTTGAAAAGGAGGAGGACACATGGTATGCTGCACAGGATCATTCTCTGAATATCAAGCAGACCAGAGTCACCTCCATGGTAAACGGCATAGCGCCGCTGGAGGCATCACAGGTCATAGAGAATGTGACGGATCTCGCGCAATACGGACTGACAGAGCCGCAGAAGACGATCACGGTCGAGACGGCGGCGAAGAGTTATATCCTGTATGTCGGGGATAAAAACGACCTGACCTCAAGCTATTATGTGTGCTTCCCGTCCACATCCACCGTGTACGTCGTCAGCGCGACGGACATTAACCGCTTCAACTACGGTTTCGACGAGCTGGTCGAGGAGGAGACGGAAACAAGCACAGAAGAATCAGCATCCTCGGCGGCGGAATAACAGTTTTTTCATCCCTGAGTACAACCAGAGCTTTAGACTCCGAATATTCCTAAACGCACGAAACACACACGCGAATGCATGGTGTGCTTCGTGCGTTTTTTTGTTGCTTATATGGTATAATGACCTTATTTGAAAACAGGGAGCGTCCGAATGGACAACATACCATGATTGAGAAGCAATCATGGTATAATGACCTTATTCCAGAACAGAAAGCGTCCGAATGGACATCAATACCATGATTGGGAAACAAACATGGTAAAATATTACAAAAAGAAGCCACGGATTTTATGATGGGTTACGCGTTTAACCCTTGTAAAAGCTGTATTTCTATTGTACGATGTAATCAGAGAATCAGGAAAAAGAAGGAACGGATATGGTGCAGAACAGGGTTCGGATCGTGGACGTCGCAGACGCATTAGGTCTCAGCACAGCGACGGTTTCAAATGTGATTCATGGTAAAACCCAGAAAATTTCAGACGAAACCGTAAAGCGGGTTCAGCAGGAGCTTGAGAGAACCGGATATATTCCCAATATGGCGGGCATTCTGCTTGCAAGAAATAATTCAAGAATCATTGGAGTGGTGATAAATGACCATGTTAAGTATGAGGGCAGGGTTTTAGAAGATGGATTCGTGATGTCCTCCTTAAATGCGCTCTCTCATGAGGTAAACGAAAAAGGATATTTCCTTATGATAAAGACAACAACAGATATCAGTGAAATTCCGGTTTTTGCTTCCATGTGGAATATGGACGGTTTGATTCTCATGGGGTTCTGCGAAGCGGATTATGAAAAGCTCCGGAATCAGATGAGAATATCGTTTGTTGTATATGACGGATATTTTGAGAAATGTTCTAAAGTCGTTAACCTTGTGATTGACCACTATGACGGAGGTTATCAGGCAGGAAAATACTTCAAAGAGCTGGGACATAAAAAGGCATTGTGCATCTCCGACAATTACATATGTATGGACAAAGAACGAATAGACGGTTTCTGTGAGGCTTTTGCACCGGGCGAGACCTTGATCTGGCAGATCCCAAATACAGAGAAGGAAAGAGCACATTTTTATCAGGAAAAGCTTTCAGACTTTCTAAGCTGTAATGTTACTGCAATTTTTGCGGTGTCGGATTATTATGCGCTCGATTTTATGCGTTTTCTGCAGGGAAAAGGCATTCGATTCCCACAGGATATGCAGATCATCGGTTTCGACGATAATATGGCAAGCAGGGAAAGCACTCCGGCGCTGACTACGATTCATCAGGATGCGACACTCAGGGCAAAAACGGCAATAGAATGTATTGAGGCAATGCGTGACGGAAGGAATTGTGATGCCGAAATCATTCTTCCGGTGGAACTTATAAAAAGAGAAAGTACGAGAAAATTATAATGTCAAAGTTTATGAAATCATTATGCAAAATAGCGGTTCCTGTTACCTTACAAAGCATGCTGCAGGCATCCTTTTCGATCGTTGACCAGATCATGATCGGTCAGCTGGGAGAGGCTAATATATCGGCAGTCGGGCTATGCGGTAATTTTTCTTTAATTTTTTCCGTGGTGATTGGTGCGGTAAGCACTGTTGCGGGGATATTAATAGCACAGTTTATCGGGGCAGATGATACGAAAGAGGCGTGGACCAGCTTTCATGTCAGTCTGATTTGCGGAGTGATAATATCTGCATTGTTCCTGCTTGCAGCAGGAATTTTCCCGGCACAGCTTCTTGGACTATATACGAAGGATCTAAGCATTATAGAAGAGGGTGCGGTGTATTTCCGAATTGTAGCGTTTTCCTATATTCCAATGGCAATCAGCACTGTTTTATCTGCGTGGCTGCGCTGCAAGGAGCATGCAACGATACCATTTCTGGCAAGTTTAGGAGCGGTAGCCGCAAACACAGGACTCAATTATGTGCTGATCTTTGGAAAACTCGGACTTACACCTATGGGGATAAAAGGCGCAGCAATTGCCACGTTTGTTTCGCAGCTGCTTAATTTATTGTTTATCTTTATCGGGTTTGTCATTTGCATTAAAAAGGATGGGGATCAACCGGTATTGTCACTGCATTTCAGGAAAATTACCATCAGGGATTATCTTGTTATGATTATGCCGATTCTGGCCAGTGAGTTTCTTTGGAGTCTGGGACAGAATGTGGAATCGGCGGTGTATGGGCATCTTGGCACCGCAAACCTTGCGGCTTACACGCTTACCTGCCCGATTCAGGGACTCATCGTGGGCGCATTGAGCGGTCTGTCGGCTGCGGCGGGGGTTATGGTCGGTAAGAGACTTGGAAAGAAAGAGTATGATGAAGCCTACAGGGAATCCAAGAAGATTATGATTGCCGGGTTGATAGGGGCAGTCCTTGTATCGGCAATGCTTATATCGCTGGCGGGAGTTTACACCGGATGGTATCGTGTGGATTACGGTGTAAAAGAGCTTGGAAAAATTCTTCTTATTGTCTTTGCGTTGTATGCTCCGGTCAAGGTTGAAAATATGATTCTTGGCGGAGGGATCATAAAAAGTGGCGGAAATACCAGAATTATAATGATAATTGATATTATCGGCACATGGTGTATCGGAATCCCGCTGTGTCTGGTTGCGGCATATGTGTTCCAATGGGGAATTGTGGGGGTATATGCCCTGCTTACCACCGAAGAAATATTCCGGTTGGTGGTATCGCTGGTTATTTTCCGAAGGCGTAAATGGATGATTAGTTTATCATAAGGATGAGGTAGAGAATATGAATTATGTACAAGAAAAGTTATATCAACAGCTGGCAATAGATTATTGCTGTACGGTTTCAGATGTCAGGGACAATAGAAATCATTTCACAGAATATAAAAAGCTGGAAGGCAGAAGGCGATTTGAGGAGGCGGACGATTGCATATTAAAGGTAATTGCCGTGAACGGAAAGCTTATGTTTACCGGGAAAAAGCAGGTGGTTGATGTGTGCAGGGAGAAATTTTCCAATAAATCGGGGAGCTGGTTTATGGATGTAGCAACTTTCAGGGAACTGGATGATATTTTAAAGGCAGAAGGATACCGGATAAAAACAGCGCATCCGTTTTTTATTCCCCGGGATGATAAGGTGTGTGAAATGAAAGGGGTTGAAATAAGAAAATATAATCAGGAAGAAATCCTTCAATTTAAGGATGATGACAGATTTGATGAGGCATTCTGCTTTAGTGAAGAGTCTCCGGATGTACTGGCGGTCGCGGCAATGGTAGATCATGAGATTGTCGGTATGGCTGGAGCCAGTGCCGACAGCCCTGCCTTTTGGCAGATCGGAATCAATGTGAACAAGGAGTTTGAGGGCAGGCATATCGCTTCGGGACTTGTTTCCATACTGAAACGGGACATTCTTCAAAAAGGGATTGTGCCGTATTACGGGACAAGCTTTTCCAATCTGGCATCTCAGCATGTTGCTGCGAAAGCGGGATTTGAGGTTGCGTGGGTGGAACTGATCACTGAAAAAATAGGGTGATGTGTAAAATTAATTCAAAAATATAGAATTGGAAGGAAATAACGTCCATGCATGATATTTATATCGTAATGAATTTAGAGAATATAATCTGGGACTAGGCTATAAACCACATATGACAGTGGGAAAGCTGCCGACACCGGAGGCGTTAGAGACCGCATATAGAGAAGTGAAAGCTATCGACATTAATGTAAGAACGATAGTGAATAAAATCTCTGTTGAAATGATCGGAGAAAACGAGGAGTCAATCATTGTCATAGAGCATGCACTATAAGACGAGTGTGTGTGAAAGGGCGGCATTTGGGCAGAAGGATGTCGTGTTTGTGGAAGCGGAGACCGATCCGGACAACAAGGCTTCCCAGCGCGTTCTTGAAAAGTGCGGTTTTGTACCGGACGGAACAGGAGTGGAAGGGCCCCGCTTTGTGCTGGAAAGCCCGCTCAGTTAAACCAGCCGTGTAAAGGTTTCCACCCTGCTTTCCTGCACGTCGAGTCCCTGCAACAGATGACGCAGCAGCTGCTCGGACGGCCTGGTGACGGCATCCATCAGAACCGGTGTCTCCGGCGGCAGGGCAGCGCCGGCGTTATTCAGGCTGAAACGGAAGAGTGCAGGCATGTATCGGATACATTCCTGCGAAATGTAGGTGTTTATCAGTTCTAATCCGTTGCGCTGCCGCGCGATTGCCGTAAAACCGCCCAGAAGATTATCGGAAGTCAGGCAGAAACCGCTGAGTTCAGGGTCGATTTCGTCAGGATCAAGATACAGGAGCCGGTCAGGCTCCTCGTATACCATCTGGTTATAATTTCTCAATGCCCGACTGGGCAGCTCACTCATCGGATAAATATTCTGTATCGGAACATCAGGCAGTGACATTCCGCCGAGCTGCTCCAGAGATGCCCGAAAGCGGGGAATTGCCTGTATGCAGGTAAAGCCAAGCGCGGTCAGAAAGTCTGCAAAACCGGGAACGGCAGCCGTCTCACAGACAATTTGCAGGCGCTTTACGCCCATCCGTTTCGCGGAGGCTGCCACGCCTTCTAACAGAGCACGCCCTGCGCCCTGACGGCGCTCGCTTTCAGCCACAAACAGCGAAAGAATGTCACCGACCTCTGTGTCGAAGGCAACGCTGATCGCCCCGCAGCCCAAAGCACCATGAGCTACGCCGACGGTCAGAACATTGGGATCGTCCACGGCAGCGGCGGCTTCGGAGGTCAACAGACCGGAAAAAAGCTCCAGATCCTTCGGCTTGATGAGGAAAAGTTCGTTTGTACTCTCCATTCCCTATGCCTCCCCCTGTGCCGGATGGTATGCTTTCAGGGCGGTCTCGCGGTTTTGCAGTGCGGCTTGAATGTCCTGATCCATCTCTTGACGGAGAACTGCAAATTCCGCCTCGGTGGTCGGCTGCATTCTCATGCCTATTCCGGAGGTGTCCAGACCGCTCATCTCGCTGGTATTACCGATCCATGTGCTGAGAACGTTCGCAAGAGAGCGGGTTGCATTCCACAGCTCCCTTGTATCGTCGGGAAGTGACTCGAAGTAGTCGGCGTGCAGACTGCTCAGCTGTGTCATGCGCATGAGACGTTCATCCAGCCTCTTCAATTCCGCAAAATGAGCACGGATATAGACGGGAGAGAACATTTCGCCATTCAGGCTTACGGTGCACATTTGCCGGACAATCCGATCGAGCACGGCGCGCTGTGCCTCCGGCGTTCCATACAAGTAATCCTCCGCCTGCTTTTGCGCTTCCAGAGCTGTACGCGCGTCCCGTTTTGAGAGAGGGCGACCCTTTTTGTCGCGCTTATAGTCGGGCAGATATGCCAGAGCAACGCGCTTATTTACTGGCTCGATGGCAGGCTCCTGCGGGTGCGCTTCCATGACCTGTCTGAGCACTGCATTTCGGGCTCCCAGATTAGTTGTATATGTGCCAAAATCTTTCTTGAGCTGTGCGGTGTGCTCATCGGCAAAATTGCTGTACCGACGTCCTTCCTTGAGCGCTTTTTCTCTCTGCTTGGCGAGCTTACGGCGCTGCTTGCGGCTCATGCCTGCCTCCTGAGGGGGCTGCCCGTTCTGGACAGCACCGGCGGGAACTGCGTGTTGTGCCCAGAAAGCGGCTTCCTCGCGCCTGAGCTTATCCGCCATAGATTCATGCTGCGTCTGCTGCTCCTGCTGTGCCTGCTCTTGGACATGCTGCGTCTGCTGTTCCTGTTGTTGCTGTTCCGTCTGTATTTCCTGATACACAGGTTCCTGCGGTTTCGTCAGTGTCTGATTAATATCTCCGTCTCCCATATACAATACCTTCCCTTTCTGAATCGATTTTTATTGCGAAAGATAACCTTAAAATGTAGAATCAGTATACCAGAAGTGAAGAGAATAGTCAAACGCCGTTTAAATTTTGATTGACGCGCAGATTCAGTTATGTTATAGTACGGCTGTATGGAAAGTGTGAAAAGAGATGTGTCTCTTAGAGTCTTCCATGCAAATATTTTTTGGCAACCCCGTTGCCTTATTGATTGAGTTAAAAGCTCAAATTTTATAAGTTGGTTACTATAAACCGGTGCTGATGCACATCTAACTTGTGAAACGGTCAATAAGAGTAGTAAAAGTAAAATATTTGCTATATAGACTCTAAAAACCACATATCCGATCATATATTTTCCAACGGCTGGAAATGCCACAGGAAACATTGCTCCGATGCGAGCAGTGAAGCCCCGCGCAGATGCGGGAATATATCGAGAAGAGTTTCAAAGCAGGTGATGATTTGCATTGCCTGCTTTTTTGATGTCATGCTTTATAAACCGCAAAACAAAAGGAGAAAGTTATGGGTGACAAAATTTCCCTGTACGGGTTCAACAATCTGACAAAATCCCTCAGCTTCAACATCTATGATGTGTGCTACGCAAAGTCACAGAGGGAGCAGAAGGACTATATTGCCTACATTGATAAGCAGTATAACTCCGAGCGACTGACGAAGATACTGACGAACGTGACGGATATGATCGGCGCAACGGTTCTGAATATCTCCAGTCAGGATTACGAACCGCAGGGAAGCTCCGTGACCATCCTGATCGCTGAAAACAGCATGGTTCCCGTGGGAGATACAACGGTGGCCCATCTGGACAAAAGCCATATCACGGTGCATACATACCCCGAATATCATCCGGAGACCTGTCTGGCGACCTTCCGCGTGGACATCGATGTGGCGACCTGCGGGGAGATCACGCCGCTGTCCACACTGGACTATCTCATCGGTTCCTTTGACTCGGACATCATTACCATGGATTACCGAGTCAGAGGCTTCACAAGGGATGTCAGCGGACAGAAGCTGTTTATCGACCATAGGATCACGTCGATTCAGGATTATATCGATACCGCCACGCTGCGCAAATATGACGCTGTGGACATCAATGTGTATGACGCGAATATTTTCCATACAAAGATGCTGATTAAGGAGATTGACCTCCAGAATTACCTTTTTAACAGCGACGTCTACGAGCTGCCGCCGAGAACGAGGCTGGAGATCATGGATAACCTCCGCAAGGAGATGATTGAGATTTTCAGCGGGAGAAATGTCTACTAGGAGATTGTCATGGGACGTTATAATCAGGAGAGAGCGCCGATTTATGAGGCGCTGGAGGAATTTCGGAAAAACAGAATCGTGCCCTTTGATGTGCCGGGACATAAGAGAGGACGCGGAAACCCGGAGCTTGTGGAGCTGCTCGGGCAGCAGTGCGTCGGCATCGATGTAAATTCCATGAAGCCGCTGGACAATCTCTGCCATCCCGTGTCGGTCATCCGGGAGGCGGAGGAGATGGCGGCGGAAGCGTTTGGCGCTGCCTATGCCTTCCTGATGGTCGGGGGAACGACCTCCTCCGTGCAGAGCATGGTGCTGAGCGTCTGCAAAAAGGGCGACAAGATCATCCTTCCGAGAAATGTACACAGAAGCGTTATCAATGCGCTGGTGCTCAACGGTGCGATACCGATTTACGTCAATCCCGATATGGACAGCAGGCTTGGGATTGCGCTGGGCATGAAGGTGTCGCAGGTCGAGCGCACGATATGCGAGAACCCGGATGCGGTAGCAGTTCTTGTGAATAACCCGACCTATTACGGCATCTGCTCCGACCTGAGAAGCATTGTCAGGCTCGCCCATGCAAACGGCATGAAGGTGCTGGTGGATGAGGCGCACGGAACCCATTTTTATTTCGGGGAAAATATGCCGGTTTCGGCGATGACGGCGGGAGCGGACATGGCATCCGTCAGCATGCACAAGTCCGGCGGAAGCCTGACGCAGAGTTCCTTCCTGCTGACAGGGCCGTCGATGAACCCCGGCTATGTGAGACAGATCATTAACCTGACGCAGACGACAAGCGCATCCTATCTGCTGCTGGCAAGTCTGGATATTTCAAGACGAAATCTGGCGCTGCGGGGCAGGGAGGAATTTCGGAAGGTGACGGCGCTGGCGGAATATGCGAGAAATGAGATCAACCGGATCGGCGGCTATTACGCCTATACGGCGGAGCTGATAAACGGCGACAGCATCTTTGATTTTGACAGGACAAAGCTGACAATCAACACGCTGGGGATCGGGCTTGCCGGAATAGAGGTCTATGACATTCTGCGCGATGAGTACGACATTCAGATGGAGCTGGGTGACATTGCGAACGTGCTGGCTTATATCTCGATCGGAGACCGGGAGAGGGAGATAGAGAGACTGATCGGCGCGCTCGTCGAGGTGCGCAGGAAGTACAGCAGGGACAACGCCGGTATGTATACGCAGGAATATATCGAGCCAAGGGTGGCAGTTTCGCCGCAGAATGCATTTTATGCGGAAAAGGAATCGCTGCCGCTGTCCGAGACAAAGGGACGGATCTGCAGTGAATTTGTCATGTGCTATCCTCCGGGCATTCCGATCCTTGCGCCCGGCGAACAGATTACGGGAGAGATTCTGGAGTACATTCTCTACGCGAAGGAGAAGGGCTGCTCCATGACCGGTCCGGAAGACCCCGGGATTGAGAGGTTAAATGTGTTAAAGGAGGTATGGGCTTAATGGAATTATGGTTTTCGGAACCGCATACGCCGAATGTAAAGCTGTCGATCAAGGTAGACAAGCAGCTTTACAGCGGACAGAGCGAATTTCAGAGAATTGACGTTTTTGAATCGCCGGAGTTCGGCAGATTCCTTGTGCTGGACGGCTATGTGATGCTGACCGAGAAGGACGAGTTCATCTACCATGAGATGATTGTTCATGTGCCGATGGCGGTGCATCCGAACGTGAAACGCGTGCTCGTCATCGGCGCCGGAGACGGCGGCGCGGTCAGGGAGCTTGTGAAATACCCTGAGATTGAGCATATTGACCTTGTGGAGATCGACGAACAGGTCATTCAGGTATGTAAGGGCTTTCTTCCCGGGATTGCCTGTAAGCTGGAGGATGAGCGGGTTCACATCTATTATGAGGACGGTCTGAAATTTGTCCGTAGCAAGGAGGACGACTATGACCTCATCATCGTGGATTCCACAGACCCCTTCGGACCCGGCGAGGGACTCTTTACCAAGGAATTTTACGGCAACTGCTATAAGGCGCTGCATGAGGACGGCATCATGGTAAACCAGCATGAGAGCCCCTTCTATGAAGCGGACGCGACAGCATGTATGAGGGCACATAAGCGCATTGTCGAGAGCTTCCCCATCAGCCGCGTCTATCAGGCGCATATCCCGACCTACCCGTCCGGACACTGGCTGTTTGGCTTCGCCTCAAAACAATATCATCCAGTACATGATCTGGACGCAGAGCGATGGCTTGCGAGAGAACTGGACACGCGCTACTACACCCCGCGCCTCCATGAGGGAGCCTTCTGCCTCCCCGCTTATGTAGAAAAACTGCTTCGCAGCGTCGAGGTACGGTAAACAGTTGTGCATTCTACGCAACGTCACTAGAACATTTTTTTAAAGGAGGAACATTCAATGAGCAAAATTTTAGTCATCGGCTGCGGCGGTGTTGCATCCGTCGCAATCCAGAAATGTGCCGCAAAGGCAGACGTATTTTCGGAGATCTGTATTGCAAGCCGCACGGAGAGTAAATGCATCGCATTAAAGGAGAAGATCGAGCAGGATTTCCGAAAGACGGGAATGGAACTGCCAGTCATCACCACGGCGAAGGTTGACGCAGACAGCGTGGAGGAACTGACCGCACTGATAAAAAAGGAGCAGCCCAAGGCTGTCCTCAACCTTGCACTGCCCTATCAGGATCTGACAATCATGGATGCCTGCCTTGCCTGCGGCGTGGACTATATCGATACGGCGAACTACGAGGCAGAGGACACCGAAGACCCCGAGTGGCGTGCAATCTATGAGAAGCGCTGCGAGGAGAAGGGCTTCACGGCATATTTTGATTATTCATGGCAGTGGGCATACAGGGAGCGCTTTGAGAAGGCGGGCATCACGGGACTGCTCGGCAGCGGCTTTGACCCCGGCGTGACAAGCGTATTTTCCGCCTATGCACTGAAGCATTACTTCGACGAAATTCATTATATTGACATCATGGACTGCAACGGCGGCGACCACGGCTACCCGTTTGCGACGAACTTTAACCCGGAGATCAACCTCAGAGAGGTTTCCGCGAACGGCTCCTATTGGGAGGACGGCCACTGGGTAGAGACAAAGCCCATGGAAATCAAGAGAGAATACGACTTTGCGCAGGTCGGGAAGAAGGACATGTACCTGCTGCACCATGAAGAGATAGAGTCTTTAGCACAGAACATTCCCGGCATCAAGCGTATCCGTTTCTTCATGACCTTCGGACAGAGTTATCTGACACATATGAAATGCCTTGAAAATGTGGGAATGCTGCGCACCGATCCGGTGATGTTTGAGGGCAGGGAAATCGTGCCGATCCAGTTTTTGAAGGCACTGCTTCCCGATCCGGCATCTCTCGGGCCGCGCACCGTGGGCAAGACGAATATCGGCTGTATCTTTACGGGCGTGAAGGACGGCAAGGAGAAGTCCATCTATATCTACAATGTCTGCGACCATCAAGAGTGCTATAAGGAGCTGGGCTCACAGGCAATTTCCTATACGACGGGTGTTCCGGCGATGATCGGGGCGATGCTTGTGATGAACGGAACATGGAAGAGACCGGGCGTCTTCAACGTGGAAGAATTCGATCCCGATCCCTTCATGGAAGCCCTGAGTCAGTATGGATTGCCGTGGGTCGTTGAGGAAAATCCGGTGCTGGTGGATTAGGGCGTGATTTCCGTCACGGTTCCGATAAAGACGGGCAGCAGCTCTTCACAGTCGATCAGCATATAGACAAAGGGACGGTCGAGATAGACAGACTTTGCCTCGCTTATCATTGCAAATTCGCACATTTCTACGGCAGTTGCGGCGCCCGCCTTCGTCCCTTTTTCATCGACCTCGATGAAGGTCTTATGCAGTACACGGTTGATGTAAAGCTGCTTGTCGGGGGCGGAGCAGATGCCGTTGAAGTCGGCAGTCTCCGGGTCAAAGGCATCCGTCATCCCGAGCTCCTGAAGAATGTCCTGTAAATTGACGGAGTACTCCTGCTTGAATTTCGGGATGGCAGTTTCTACTTTAATATCCTCAGCGTTGACAAGAAGCTGATGGAGCTGTTCGCCTGTCAGGGAAGCGAGGTAATCATCCAGACTGACACCTTCGTCAGGTAGCAGCGCGGCGAAGGCATATTTGCCGTCGGCATAGTATTTCAGAAAACCCTGCGCCTGACTGCCCTGAAGGTATTTGTGTTCTTCGGAATACATCAGCTCCGCATCCTGCTCTGTGCCGTCAAAGCTGGTAAAAGTGCGGCCATGCACCTGATCGGAACGATAGATGGACTGCCACTCGGCGTCGAAGGCAAGCGCGTTCACGAGATACATGACAGCATCGTCAGGAATCTGATCCAGAATCTTCGGGATCATTTTGTCTGTGTTTTTGGAGACCCAGCTGTTGATGTCCTTTAAGGTCGTGGAATCAAAAGGGCACTGGAAGATGTCGGCGTGGAAGTAGTCGGTGTCCGCCTGCAGGAAGTCCGGCTCTACCTTGAAATCTTCATCATCCTTGATCCAGACGGAGTTGGCTACGTGCAGCTTGTATTTGTCACCGGAGGGGAGCGCGTCGTTATAGGCGCTTAAGTATTCACATAGAGAGGTAAGGTCGGAGCCGAACACGTTCTCCATCTGCGTAAGTGTTTCCTGTTCTGCACCGCATGCCGTCATGGCGAGTGCATTGAGCACCGACAGCGGTGAGATCAGTGTACTTTTACCGGGTTCCGAGCATTCCCGGAACAGGCGCAGGGCGAAGTCGGTGTAGGTGACGGCATCTGCCTTGGGGAGAGAAGTGTTCTCCGCTGCCGTGTGAGAGGCGGATGGCTTCGATTCCTCCGCAGCAGCGGGGGACTGCGTGGGTGTGGTGATGTCTGTCAGATTGGTTGCGTGGTATTCGCTGCTGTCACTGCCGCATCCGGCGAGAGTGAGCGGCATGGACAGTGCGAGGAGCGCTGCGAGTATCTGTTTTGCTGATTTGTTCATGGTGGTATCCTCCCTGTTGTTCTGTTATCTTTATAGACGAAAAAAAGAGCGAAAGGTTTCAAAGAATATGAAATGGTCAGAATTGCCGACACCATGCTATGTCGTGGATGAAGCATTGATAGAAGAAAACTTAAAGGTGCTGCGGGGTGTCATGGAGCGGACAGGGGCGAGGATTCTGCTGGCGCAGAAGGCATTCTCCATGTATGCGCTCTATCCGTTGATAAGCCGTTATCTCTGCGGGGCGACGGCGAGTGGGCTCTATGAGGCGAGGCTGTGTGCGGAGGAGATGGCCGCCCCTTTCGAGAACCATATCTATTCCCCAGCCTTCCGCGAGGAGGATTTCGGGGAGATTCTGAAATACAGCGACCACATTGTCTTCAATTCATGGAGGCAGGTGGAAAAGTTCGGCGAGCGGGCAAAGCATGAGGGGAAGAGCATCGGACTGCGCGTGAACCCGGAGTGCTCCACGCAGGAGGGACATGCGATTTACGACCCCTGCGCGCCCGGCTCGAGGCTTGGCGTGACGGCGCAGGAGTTTGTGACAGGGCTTGACACCCCGGAGGGGAAGCGGCTGCTGTCGCTGTTGGACGGAATCCATTTTCACACCCTCTGTGAGCAGAATTCCGATGATCTGGAAAAGACCCTGGATGCTGTGGAGGAGAAATTCGGAAAGTATCTGGCAGATTTCAAATGGATCAACTTCGGGGGCGGACATCACATCACCCGGCAGGATTATGACATACCGAGACTGGAGCGCTGCATCCGCCGGATGCAGGAGAAGTACGGACTGACGGTGTATTTAGAGCCGGGCGAGGCAGTTGCGCTGAATGCGGGCTTCCTTGTGACGACGGTTCTTGAGACGCGCCGGACAGAGGTTCCGGTATTGCCGCATGGCGCGTCTGACGGGGAGATGCTGCGGCTTGCCATTCTGGACACCTCCGCCGCGTGCCATATGCCGGACGTGCTGGAGATGCCCTACAGACCGCCCCTGCGCGACAGCGGGGAAGCGGGAGAGAAAGCCTTTACCTATCGTCTGGGCGGGCCTACCTGTCTGGCGGGGGACATCATCGGCGACTACTCCTTTGACAGGGAGCTGGAGGAGGGGGACAGGCTGGTTTTTGAGGACATGGCGATCTACTCCATGGTGAAAAACAATACGTTTAACGGGATGCCGCTCCCGGCGATTGCGCTTCGGGGGCGGGACGGGGAGTGCGAGGTTGTAAGACAGTTTGGGTATCAGGATTTTAAAGGAAGGTTGTAAGGAAGTAATATGAGGATTATTAGGGATTCTGTGCCGAGGGAGGACGGCTTCCGTATGCCGGCGGAATTTGAGCCTCACGAGGGTTGTATCATGATATTTCCGGAGCGCTCCGATTCATGGCAGTACGGCGGCTATGCGGCGCGTAGGGCGTTTGTACAGATCGCGGAGGCGATCGCAAGATCGGAGAAGGTGACGGTCTGCGCCAGCGAGGCACAATATGACAACGCGCGGGCGATGCTGCCGGAGCATATCCGCGTTGTCGAGATGAGCAGTAATGATGCATGGGCGAGGGATTATGCGCCCACCTTTGTCAGGAATGCGGACGGAGAGGTGCGCGGCATTGACTGGGGCTTCAACGCGTGGGGCGGGCTTTATGACGGTCTGTATTTTCCGTGGGACAAGGACAATAAGCTGGCGAGGAAGCTCTGCGACCTGCTGGATAAGGACGTTTACTGCAGGCGGGATTTCATTCTGGAGGGCGGTTCCATCCATGTTGACGGCGAGGGAACCTGTATGGTGACGGAGAGCTGCCTGCTGAGCCGTGGGCGGAACCCGGAGCTGACGCGTGAGGAGATCGAGGATAATCTGAAAAGCTATCTGAATGTATCCACAATTCTCTGGCTTCCCTGTGGAATTTACCATGATGAAACGAATGAGCATGTGGATAACATCTGCGCCTTTGTCGCGCCCGGTGAGGTGGTTCTGGCGTGGACGGAGGATGAGAACGATCCGCAGTATGCCATGTCGAGAGCATGTCTGGAATATTTACAGAAAGCGGTGGATGCGAGGGGAAGGGACATCCGTGTGCATAAGCTGCCTCTGCCGAAGCCGGTGACAATGACGGAGGAGGAATGTCTCGGGCTTGATACCTGCTGGGATGAGCCGACCCGCACGCCGGGAGAGCGTCTTGCGGCATCCTATGTGAATTTCTATATTGCGAACCGGAGCATTGTCATGCCCGGCTTCGGAGATCCGGCGGACGAGCCTGCGAGGGAGATTCTGCAGGGACTGTTTCCGGACAGGGAGGTCGTACAGATCAATACAAGGGATATTCTGATCGGTGGGGGGAATATTCACTGTATTACGCAGCAGATACCGAGGTAGCGAAATAATTAATCTATTACAGACCGGGAGGAAATGATGAAAAAAGTGACAGTGGCGGCGGTGCAGATGTACTGCAACCGATCGAGGGAAGAAAATCTGGAGGCGGCGGAAAAGGCGGTGCGCGACGCGGCGGCAAAGGGGGCGCAGGTGATTCTTCTGCCGGAATTATTTGAGACATGGTATTTCTGTCAGGAGAGGAACTATAGCTCCTACGGTCTGGCGACAACGCTTGAGGAAAATCCGGCGGTACAGCGCCTTCGCCGGGTCGCGGAGGAACTGAAGGTCGTGCTGCCGGTCAGCTTTTTCGAGCGGGATGGCAATGTGACCTATAATTCTGTTGCAGTGATCGATGCCGACGGAACCGTTCTCGGCGTTTACCGCAAGACTCACATACCAGACGATCACTTCTATCAGGAGAAATTTTATTTTACACCGGGAAATACGGGATTCCGCGTGTGGGACACAGCTTATGGAAGAATTGGTGTGGGGATCTGCTGGGATCAGTGGTTCCCCGAGGCGGCGAGATGCATGGCGCTCATGGGCGCGCAGCTCTTATTTTATCCGACGGCAATCGGCTCCGAGCCCATCATAGAGTGTGACAGTATGCCGCACTGGAGACGCTGTATGCAGGGGCACGCGGCGGCGAACGTCGTGCCGGTAATCGCGGCAAATCGTGTCGGCAGGGAAACGGTTCAGCCGACGAAGGACAACAACAATCAGTCCTCGGAGTTAGTTTTTTACGGCTCCTCCTTTATCACGGATGAGACCGGGGAAGTTCTGGAGGACGCGGGAAGGACGGAGGAAGGGATTCTTCTGTATACCTTTGATCTGGATGCGGTGGAGGAGATGCGCTTCAGCTGGGGCTTGTTCCGGGACAGACGCCCGGAGATGTATGAAATAATAACGGAATAGAAAAACGGAGGGAATCAGTTCCAAAGATTCCCTCCGTTGCTGTTTTTCAGACGGATACGTTCCTTTTCCATGATATATTTATCCAGACCCTGAATCGGGTTGTTCAGCTTACAGCCGAATAAACGTTTTCCGTTTTCAAGCTCCTGAATGCGCGCCACAAGTCCATAGAGCTGAAAGGAATAGGAGACACCGCCGTCGAGCGGCCTGTCATTCAGAACCGTGTGAACCAGCTGCCCGGGTTCCAGAGACACATCCGCGTCGCAGACAACGGCAAAGCCGGTGGAACTGATGTCCCTTATGATGGCGGGATGTGCGGCTGTGTTGCTGCCACACTGTATGGAGCTTTCCAGTCCTATGTAGCAGCGGAAATTTTCGCGGCGGTTATAGACATGCCCTTCCGCAATGGTGGCGATACCGTAGCAGTAATCGCCGCCGCTGCGCTTAAACAGCTTGGTGGAAACATTCTTAAAGAGAATCGGCTTCTCCTCGTCGAAATAGACCAGCAGGCTGACCATGATATTTTTGCCCCGGAAGGAGACTGGCTTGCCGTTGCTCATGACAGCCTCGGCAAAAATCAGATTTTTCAGGGGGGTTACCTCCTGAATCACTGATTCAAAGGTCAGAAAGGTGCCGTTTGCATTTACCAGCAGCGTGATATTCTGTTTCGGTTTCAGTTCTCCTATGCGCATATCTTTCATCCTTCGTCAGTTTACAAATTTAGCATTGGGATAAATTTTTTCCATTCTGTCATCATTATAATGCCGGTCGAGGAAATCGTTCAAGGCGGATAAACCGTCGCCGGAGTCCGCTGCTTCGCCGGAACCTTCCTCATCGGAGTCTTCCGCCCATGCAGATACCGTTTCGGACTGCCTCTCGGTATAGCGGTAAAGCGCAAGAGAGGAGATTGCCATGTCTGCCACCATGAAGACGATCAGGCAGTTAAACACGATCGTTCCGGTTCGCTTCGGTATTTTCTCGATCAGCTTCGATATCCGCGGGTAGATCAGCTTCAGCCAGATCACGGCGGCAATACCCCAGAAGAAGCAGTACAACAGATTGATGCGCCCGCCCAGATTAAATGCGAAGCCGCTGTAATCCCAGAATATTGTCCCGAAGACAAGCTCCGTGAAAACGCTGCAAATGTATTCGTAAGCGCCGCCGAGAAGTGTGCCTGCAAGGAAGATGTGCCGGTCATTTTTATTCCGGTAGCGGTACAGAAACAGGGTCAGGAAGGAGCAGCCCAGTCCCCAGACAATGCTGAAAGGACCATAGATCACGCTGCTGCGGCTCATCAGTCTGCCCATTGTAATAAGACAGAAGATGGTTTCCGTGATGTCGCCCAGAAAGGCGCCGATGAAGAACAGGGAGACCAGCTTGTAAAAGCTGCAGCCCTCAGCGAAGACTGCACGCTCCTTTTTCGCCTTGCGCTCTCGAAGGCTGTTTTCAATGCTCTCTCTGCTGATCGAAGGGAAGGACTTTACCATTCGCTTCTGCACAGCGGCAGTCAGCCGATTCTCCAGTAGATGTGAGGTGTGCTGTATACCCTCGGAGAGGGAGGACAGCTGCTTCACATTGACCTTCATGCCGCGGACAGCCATTGCCGTGGTCACGAAATCCAGAAGGAGAATACCGACGGCGATCCACAGCAGAACCGTGGACAGCGTGTGCGGAATCCTGTCAAAAATACCGCACAGAAACGGATTGACATACAACATCGTCAGGGCGGCAAGCAGTCCCCAGAGCAGGGAATAGCGCAGGCAGACATAGCCGCCGAGATTAAATCGGATCTGCGAGTAATCCCACAGCTTTTTATTAAAGATTTTTTCCATCAGCATTCCGGTGCTGTACTCCAGAAGCGTGGCAAGGATCATGCCACCTAGAAATAGAAAGAACAGATTTCCGGTCAGCTCGGGAAGAAACAGGCAGAACAGAACGGCGCCGAAGCCGTATATCGGGCACAGCGGGCAGCTTACAAAGCCCCTGTTGATGAATTTTTTCCGGCATATGGCAGCATAGCAGACCTCGATGCACCATCCCACAAAGGAATAGAGCAGAAAGAGCCATGTCATGTCTCGAAGGGAGTAAATCATAGGTTTGTATCCTTTTATCTGATGTCAAGTGTAAAGGTTTTTTCTGTCATTGTCAGGCGGACGCGGTAGAGGTCGCTCTTCCATGCGGTCTGCAGGCGGGCGTCGGTGATGGGGAGAGTCTCCACCGTCAAAAGCGATGCACCCGAAAATTCCATGCGGCTGTCAGGAAGCTTTAAGCTGTTTCCTTCAATTTCAGGCTTTTCGCAGACAATAAAATTCAGAATGACATTCTGAAAATCAGTTTTGTCTGTCAGCAGTACCCGTCCGGCAGTCTTATCCAGCGTGACTGTCCGGCGATAGTAGGAACCGCCGTCTGACGGAGGATAGGCATACGCCAGCTCCATGGAGATGGAAGCGTTCTCAGCTCCGAAGGAGGTCTCCACGTCAACAGCCCTGTAATCCGCCCCGGCGCATTCATCCTGTCCGTCAAGCGTGGGAAGGTTATGGTAGCCGGACTGCATCGTCCAGATATCGTACCGCTGCGCGGAGAAGGTCTTTCCAGTATAACTCTCCACGCCAATGTCCGCAAGTACAGGCTGTCCATTCTTGTAGAGCGTCAGGCTTCCCGTGTCGTTGTGATTGTGGTTGTCGTCATTGTCACCCGCCTTGACGGCGAGGGCGAACAGCGGGCTTCTTGCGATAAAGAGACCGATGCTCGGATAATAAATGTCTCCCACAGGCAGCGGAGCGGAGGTGTCGTAGGACATGACCTCGCGGTAGTAAAAGGCATTTTGCAGCCGGTAGTAAAGACTTAACTGATAAATCTCCTCGTCATATATTTCGTCCTGCGCCGTCTGGAAATCCTTCGCGGCGAACCGCATCAGCGACGGCTGTGCAGTGTGCTTTCCGAAGAGATAGTCGCGGACGCCCGCTCTTCCCGGGACGGGGGAGCAGTCGGCAAAATTAAAGTAGTAAGCCCCATCTACATGCATATTTTCAATGTAGGAGGCGACATTTTTCATCTTCTGCCATTCGTAGAGCTGGCGGAATGCGCCGCCCGTCACGCTGTTCATCAGATCGACAGCGGCATCGAGGCAGAGACCTGCGCGCCGGAAATATTGCGCACCCTCGTCACAGCAGCCGTCGTCGCCGTAATCCTTCAGGAAGAAGTCACAGCCTGCGGCAGCCTTTTCGAGAACCGCCCGCCGGATGTCCTGCGGATTTTCCGTGAGAAAGACGGCGAGCAATACATTCTGGGTACACCATGGCGTCCAGTTGCACATAGGCTCTTCGCCCTGCCCCATCCACCAGAAATGCTCCGAGAGATAGGGGGTGACGATGCGCCGGTTAAGCTCGTCGAGAATCCGTGCGCAGATCACCGGGCTTACAGCGTCAAGCTGCTCCTTTAACAGATAATAAATGCAGCCGAGCTGTGCGCCCGTCTCACAGGCAAAAAGATCAAGAACAGGTCTCGTGGCATCCGGCAGAAGCTCCTGCGCCTGATCGCGCCGGTAGGCATTGTGTGGAGGAAGCTGCCAGCCGCTCTCCTCGCAGAGCGCGAAGATGCCGTTTATAATATCATCCAGAAAGCGTCCGCTGTTCTCGATGCATTCCGCGACCACAAGGGAATTCAGACGGTATCTGCGCTGAAAATACAGCTTTTCAAAGTCCGTGCGGTTGCCGGTGCGCTTAAATGCCATAAACGAGGTGGCGTAGATCGGCGGATACTGATAGCCGAGACAGGTCTCGCCGGCGGTGGTCAGCCGCTCCTTAAGCTCTGCGGGAAGTCCATCGTATGCCGCCCGGTTGCTTGCCGGAGGAAAAGGTGAAAAGGGCAGCAGCTTTGTGCCGCTCTCCAGAAAGTTCTTTGCCGTGTCCAGAAACCGCATTTCCATGTATATTCTCCTCTAAGAGATGCTTGCTTATTTATGCTAAGTATAGCATAATATAAAGAAAAAGAAACAGAAAAGTGTTACAGAGAGGAAAGGATTTGAAATGGCTACATTATCATTGAAAGTGATCGACAAATTCGACAACACGATCTGTGTCAGCAACGGTGAGGGCTTTGTGGATCTGGTGTGCATGCATACCTACCAGGAGGGTGACCGGATCGAGCTGACCGTATCGGAGAAGGATTGCTATCTGAACTGGCAGGTGGATGATGCACTCGGTGCAGCGTTTGTGTATCTCACGGAAAAGACGGTTTCCTACGCGATTCCCTTCGGTGAGAAGAGAATCAGCTGTTCACCAAAGGTTTTCAGCGGGGACAGGCATTATCTCTACGCGGAGCTGGCGAGGAAGGACGAGATCGAAAGCTACCGCAACCTTGCGCGGAACCCGGCAGATCAGCACTGCGATGTCCCGTGCTATCCCCATGCGACCGCGAATGTGGAGACGAGAGGTGAGGCGGTCTTCGCGGCAAAGAATGCGATAGACGGTGTGCGCGCGAACCTCTCCCACGGACAGTGGCCCTATCAGTCGTGGGGCATCAACCGTCAGGACGACGCGGCGATGAAGGTGGAATTCGGGAGAAAGATCAGGACGGACAAGGTTGTTCTGTATACACGCTCGGATTTCCCTCATGACAACTGGTGGGTGCAGGTGACCCTGAACTTTTCCGACGGAGGAAGTATGGATTTCCCTCTGGAGAAATCGACGCGGGCACATGTGCTGACCTTTCCGGAGCGGGAGATCACATGGATCGAGCTGTGTAATCTCATCAAGGCGGACGATCCGTCTCCGTTCCCGGCGCTCACCCAGATCGAAGTATATGGTACCAATGTGACCCTTACAAAATAAGTGCAGAAAAAGGAGAAAAGTTTTATGGAAAAGAAATTCGAGGCTTACCCGGAGATTTCGTCGGAGGAGATCAGGAGCGCACTGGATTTTGCGTGCAGGCAGATTCTTCATGTGCTACCGGAATTTACGGACAAATTCCAGCAGGCGTACAGCGAGAACGGCTTCTACCCGCCGGTGGAGAACAGGGATTGGACGACTGGCTTCTGGACGGGCGAGATCTGGCTGGCGTACGAGTTCTGCGGGGATGAGAGACTGAAGAAGGCGGGAGAGATTCAGGTTCACGATTTCCTTGAGAGAATTGACAAAAAGATCTCCGTGGATCATCACGACATGGGCTTCCTGTACTCGCCCTCCTGTGTGGCGGCATACAAGCTGATCGGAAGTAAGGAAGGCAGGGAGGCGGCAATCAAGGCAGCCGACCAGCTGATTACCCGATACCATGCAAAGGGAGAATTTATTCAGGCGTGGGGCGCGATGGACGAGCCCGGGAATTACCGCCTGATTATCGACTGCCTGCTGAATCTTCCGCTGCTGTACTGGGCATCTGAGGAGACCGGGGACAACAAGTACAGGGACATTGCAGAGAAGCATATACATACGGCTGTGGCAAACGTCATCCGGGAGGACTATTCCACCTGGCATACCTTCTTCTTCAACATGGAGACCGGGGCGCCGGATCACGGTGCGACCTGTCAGGGCTACCGCGACGGCTCCGCGTGGGCAAGAGGACAGGCGTGGGGCGTATACGGGCTGGCGCTCGCCTATAAGTATACGGGGCGCAAGGAATACATTGAGCTGTTCCGCAAGGTTACGGAGTATTTTCTGGAGCATCTGCCCAAGGATCTTGTTCCCTATTGGGATCTGGAATTTACGGACGGGGACGACCAGCCGAGAGATTCCTCTTCCGCATCCATCGCGGCGTGCGGCATGCTGGAGATGAGCAAGTATCTGGAGACTGAGGAGGCGGAGTATTACAAGGGACTTGCAGCGAAGCTCATGAAGTCGGTCTATGACAATTATGCGGTTAAGGACTTCGAGACCTCAAACGGGCTGGTTCTTCACAGCACATACTCTAACCATTCGCCCTACAATACCTGTGACCACAAGGGCGTGGACGAGTGCAACGCATGGGGTGACTACTTCTACATGGAGGCGCTCACACGGATGCACAAAAAATGGGAACTGTACTGGTAAACAGCTTAATGCAATTTTAATATATATAGTGCATGCCAAGGCAAAAAGTGCTATGATATAAGAACAACCAGTTTTACAAACAAAACTATACTTTACTAAGGAGAGAAAGATTATGCAAAGTGAAGGGAAGAGAAAGTTTAACATCAAGATGAGACTGCTTCTGATGATTTCACTGCCGGCATTCATCATCTCAATGGCACTGATGTTCTACGCATGGTACAGCCTGTCAAGCGGCCTGAAAAATGAGGCTGTCGAGGCGGTAAGCCTTCTGGCAAATTCCGTCAAGGCTTCATATGATAATATGAAGGGTGAGTTCAGGGTCGATGAGAACAACAACCTCTGGAAGGGCGATGAGAATCTCACCGAGAAGATGGAAAATATCGATGTCTATACGGACGGCATGGATGCAGAAGTGACGATCTGCTACGGTAAGACGAGAATGCTGACCTCCCTGAAGGATGCTTCCACCGGAGAGCGTATTATCGGAACCGACATTGATGATAACGTATGGGCGACCCTGCAGGCAGGTGAAATCTACACGACGAAGGATATTGTAATCAACGGAAGACCCTATGTGGCAAGCTATGTGCCGATGTACGATATGTCTGGCAAGGTAATCGGTGCAGCGTTTGCCGGTCAGCCGCTGACAGCGATTGAGGCGTTTATTAATGTAAAGGTTCGCAGCTTTGTCGCAATGGCAATAGTTTTGCTGATCGTGTCGGTTCTTCTCAGCCTGATTTCTGCGACGAGTCTGGCGAAGTCCATTGTTCTGGCGGAGAGCTCCATTCAGGAGATGTCCACCGGAAACCTGAATATACAGGTAGACAAGAAGATTCTCCACCGCACGGACGAGATCGGCGATATGGCGAGAGCGGTAGACGGTCTGATTCAGAGAATGACAGCAATTATGAGCAAGCTGAAAGCATCTGCGGATCATCTCTATGAGGAGGGAAACAGCCTTGACGAGATGGCGAGACAGTGCAGCAATACCACGGATGATGTAAGCCGTGCTGTCGAGGAGATCTCCAAGGGCGCTGTATCCCAGGCGGAGGAGATTCAGAATGCTTCCGGACAGATCGCCCAGATGGGTACTGTAATAGAAGATATTGTTACTAATGTGAATAATCTGACTGAGGCATCTGACGCGATGGGCAAGGCGGGGGATGAATCCACCGAGACCATGAAGAACCTGAGCGCTTCCAATGACAAGACCTCGGAGGCGATCGGAATGATCGGCGAGCAGATCCGCCTGACAGATGAATCCATTAAGAAGATCAGCGTGGCAACAGAGCTGATTACCTCCATCGCATCCCAGACAAACCTGCTGTCGCTGAACGCTTCCATCGAGTCTGCAAGAGCAGGAGAAGCAGGAAGAGGCTTTGCAGTGGTTGCAACGGAAATCCAGAAGCTGGCGGTACAGTCGAATGACGCTGCAGTAGAGATTCAGCAGATCATCAGCAAGCTGATCAGCGAGTCCCAGAAGACAATGGATGAGATGAAGCAGGCTGACGTTCTGATGAAGGAACAGCAGGAGAAGCTGAACGACACCAAGATGAAGTTCGGCGAGGTAAGCACCGGAATCAACGTATCCAAGGATGGAACCGAGAAGATCCGTGTCTGTGCAGATTCCTGCAATGGTGCACGTACAAAGGTTATTGATGTGATTTCAAACCTGTCTGCAATTTCTGAGGAAAATGCGGCATCGGCAGAGGAGACAACAGCTTCCATGGAGGAGCTGAATGCTACGATTAATATGCTTGCAAACGAGGCAACAAAGCTGAAGGAAATTTCGTCCGATCTGAATGAGGAGATGAAGTTCTTCAGAGTATAATCAATTAAGCTGTCGTACCGATTGTGGGATTGCAGGCATCGGAAAGGCATGGTTATAGAAATGAGGATAGAACGTGTGGACGACAGAACCGTGAAGTGCTTTCTGTCGAATGAAGAGCTGGAAGAGTACGATATTGATTACAAGGATTTCGTGACCCGGAGTGAAAAGGCAAAGGAAATTGTGCAGGAGATCATTGAACAGGCAACCGAGGAGGTGGGCTACAAGCCTCCGAAATTTGCTTTCGATCTCCAGATCATGATGGTGCCGGACGAGGGGCTTGTGCTCACATTTTCCGATAAGGATCCGGATGTCAGTGACACAGGTCAGTTTCTGGAATGTCTCAAGGAGATGAAGCGGATTCTCCAGAAGACAAGGGAAGCAACGGAACGGGCAGCCTCCGGGCAGAATAAACCGGCGGAGGAAGCACAGCCGGATGCAGAGAGCGCGAAGGCAAAGAAGACCCAGACGGAACAGCAGCAGAATGCCAGACCGTCGGAGGCGGTGTTTGTCTTCTCAAGTCTCCGCAATGTGATGAATTACGCAGCGGGACTTCCGGGAAATCTGCGCGTGGAAAGCACGCTCTACGAGATGGAAGACTTTTATTTCCTCCATCTTATGAAAGGGCATGCATCCTATGAACGCTACAGCAGAGCATGTATTCAGGCGTTGGAGTTTGCGGCTCTGTATACGGCGGATGAAAACAGAATTATGCAGTTAAAGGAGCAGGCGTCCTGCCTGATCCCTGAGAAAGCATTGAAAAAGCTCAGGGGATAAGCTATGATTCCTAAAAGACCTTACCGCGGTAGGGTCTTTTTTGTAAATAAAGCACGAAACCTATACTTTCGTTTAGTTGACGGTACATTGGGGTTTTACTATAATAGAACTAACTGAAAACAAGGAATGGACTCGTAAAATAAACGGAGGTTACTATGGGATTATTTTCATTTTCAAAGAAGAAGGATAACTATTGTATTTTCTGCGGAAACGTTCTGACAGACGGGAAATGCCCCGCATGCGGCCGCGAGGATAAGGCTATGGTTCCGCTGTCAGCCTTTGCTTTCGAGCAGGTTCCGACATCCGTAGCAGATGAACTCGGTGTCCAGAAGAAGCAGCTTTTCGGCAATCCAATGTTTGACATACAGGAAATGATCAGAAGTGGTGGGCTTGCAATCGCGGATGTCCACATTGACGGTGTGTACGAGAGGAGATCAGAGCTCAACGAAGATGACCCGGACGATTTCTATTACATACAGTTCTCCAGACCGGATCTCACACCCTGCGAGATGGATTGCGAAGTGAGCGAGATGTTTATAGATTCGGTGGAGGAGCTGCTGAGAAGGGGTGAACATTCAGCAAAGCTGCTCCGTGGTGTCTTGAAGAAAAAGGAATATTACTATGTATTCGTGCCGGAAAGCGATGACCTTGTCGAAACGTTGCAGGGCGATTTTGCCATAGAATTTACTCTCTACGGAACGCTGTACACGGAACGTAAGAAAGCGCCCAAGAGGAGATAAGACACCGGTGAAAAAAGCGATTAAAACAATTCTTATAGTTATTGTAGTGCTCTTTGTGCTGTTGATGCTATGGCCGGAGGACGACGAAGAGTATCAGGATGCGTCTTCGCAGACGTCGCAAACGGTATCGGAAGAGAGCACAGGGCGTGAGGACACGAAGGACAGTGCAGAGCAGACTGCGCCGGATGAGAGCAGCACGGAGCCGCCGGCATCGGCAGAGCCGACGCCCCAGCCGGAGTCAGACGGCAGCGAGGAGAGCACAGCACCGGATGAGAGCAGCGCGGAAGCGGTCTGGAATGGAGATTCCGCCATGGATTTCTCTGCCCAGACAAATGCAGGAGATACATTTACCCTCTCTGAACAGGCAGGAACCGTCGTTCTGATTAATTTCTGGGCGACATGGTGCGGGCCCTGTGTCGAGGAGATGCCCGCATTGCAGGATCTGTATGAGGAATACGGCGATTCGGACAATGTCAGGATTATCCTCATCAATGCCGGGGAGAGCTCCCAGACAGTACACAGATTCCTTTCGCAGAACGGCTATACCATGCCGTGCATTTATGACACGGACAATACGGTCAACGATCAGTATGGGGTTATGGGTATTCCCTATACGGTCATCTTTAACAAGGACGGAACGGTAGCCGAGACCTTTGAGGGCTCATACGGCTGTGAGAAACAGTATGAACTGTATAAGGAAGCGATTGAGGAGGCACTGTCGGAATGAGAAGGCTTCACGGCGGAACAATCGTTGTCTTAGGGTTGGCTTTCATTTTGATTGTCGTCGGGATCGTTTGCGGTGATCCCGTCGGCGTATTAAACAAGGCGAGATATATCTGCCTTGAATGTATAGGGATTGGCTGATGAAGAAGAGTTGGAAGGAACGCCTGAGCGATCATAGAAGAAGATATATCCAGCTATTGGCAGCGGTTCTCATGAATGCGCACATAACAGGCTTTTACGAGGGGAAGATTTATCAGGGAAAGCTCAAGGCGGTCTGTACGCCGGGGCTGAACTGTTATTCCTGCCCGGGTGCGTATCTCTCCTGTCCTCTCGGCAGCTTCCAGAGCGCGCTTGTGGCGAACCGAAATAAGGTTCCGTATTATGTGCTGGGCACGCTGCTGCTGTTCGGGGCGCTCTTCGGGCGCTTTATCTGTGGCTTCCTGTGTCCGTTCGGGCTGATTCAGGAGCTTCTCTATAAGCTGCCGGTGCCGAAGATAAAAAAGAGCAAAGTGACGGCGGTTCTGAGCTGGCTGAAATATGTGATTCTGGTCGTCTTTGTGATCGGCATTCCGCTGCTCTACGCAGTGCCGGGCTTCTGTAAATATATCTGTCCGGCGGGTACGCTCGAGGGCGGGATTCCGCTTGTGCTTGCGGGGGAAAAGCTGAGAAAGCTGATCGGTGCGCTGTTCGGCTGGAAGCTGTTCCTGCTGATTGTCATCCTTGTGGCGGTGTGCTTCTGTTACCGGGCATTTTGCCGTTTTTTGTGCCCGCTCGGGGCATTTTACTCGTTCTTTGCCGGACATTCCGTGAAGAGAGTCGAGGTGGATGAAAAGCTGTGTACACATTGCGGAAAATGCACAGCGCTATGCCGTATGGATGTCAAGAAGGTCGGGGACAGGGAATGCATCTGCTGTCTTGAGTGCAAAAAACATTGTCCCCATCATGCCATCAAATGAGATCAGGCTGCGGCTCAAGAACGCGGCGCATATCGTCGGGCAGAGGCGCAGTAAATTCCATCCTTTCCCCGGTGATGGGGTGGGTGAAGCACAGGCGGTGGGAGTGGAGCGCCTGTCTTGTCATAAATTCCATGTCGGGGTTATACAGGTAGTCCCCGATCAGAGGAAAGCCGAGATATTTCATATGAATACGGATCTGGTGTGTGCGGCCGGTCTCCAGCTCAAGTGAGAGGAGACTGTGCCCATTTTTTTCGTCTATGACCTTGTAATGGGTGACGGCGTGCTCGCCGTGCTCGAAATCCACCACACGCTCTATGACGGAGCCGGGCTTCCGGGACAGAGGCGCGCTTACGGTGCCCTGCGGAGGCCGTACGGAGCCGCGGACAAGGGCGAGGTATTCCCGGCGGATGGGCGGCGCGCTGTTGTGGGGATTATCGGTCGATTTTGCCGCGACCATGGCGGACAGGATGCCGGCGCTGATGTAGTGCTTTGCGATGAGGGTAAGGCCGGAGGTGTCCCGATCAAGGCGGTTGATGCAGCGGAAGACAAAGGGAACGCCCTGCTCCTGAAAATACCATGCGAGAGCGTTTGCAACTGTGTTGTCATAGTTCCCCATGGACGGATGGATCGGCATCCCGGCGGGCTTGTTGATGACCATGAGGTCTTCATCCTCATAGACAATATCAAGTGGGAGCTGCACGGGAGGAATCTTTTCGGAGGAGGTCTTTTCACGGATGCATACCGTGAGGACATCGCCGTCTGCCAGCCGGTGCGTCATGAAGGCGGGACGCCGGTTGACCAGAACATTCTCCGGTTCCTTCTTTAATTCAATCATGCTCTGGGAGGAATATCCCTTTGCCTTCAGATATTGCTTTACCGTGCAGCCTGCTTCCTTCTCTGTAATCCGATATTCTAAGCGCCGTTCCATTTTTATCCCCTTCCCATAATGAGACCATGATAAACTCTTTCCTATGAAAAAGCAATGTGCTATGATAGGAATAAGGTTGAAATAAAACAGGGATAGGAAGGATGGCATTATGGAGTATATTCTGGATAACGGGCAGCTGAGGGCTGTCATAAAGAGCTTTGGGGCGGAACTGAAGTCCTTGCAGGACAAGGCAACAGGGCAGGAACATATGTGGGAGGCAGACCCTAAATTCTGGGGAAAGACCTCACCGGTGCTGTTCCCATTTATCGGGAAGCTCGAGGGGGCAGGATACCGGTATCAGAATACTTTTTACAGCATTGAGAAACACGGCTTTGCGAGGGACATGGAGTTTACGGTGGTTTCCCAAGGGGAGGCTTCCATCACCCTTGCCATTGAGAGCGACGGGACGACATTGAAGAAGTTCCCATTTGCGTTCCGGTTGGAGCTTTCTTATGTGCTTGAGGGGAGAAGCCTGACCGAGGCATGGAAGGTAATTAACAACAGCGGTGAGAGCATGTATTTCTCCTTCGGCGGTCATCCGGCATTTGCCTGTCCTCTGAAGAAGACGGCGCAGTCTGACAGGAGAACGGACTGCTTCATCAGATTGTATGGAGCCGACGGCGCGGCGCTGACGGCGGAGGAGCTTGCGTCAACCGACATCGGTGTGCCGGACGGCCTTCTGACAGGAGAGCATACCCGTCTTGAGCTGACGGACGGCTTCCTTCCCGTGACGGAGCATATTTTCGATCAGGATGCGCTCTGCTTAGAGCGTCAGGGAATCACTGCGGTCGGCCTCTGTGACAGCGGAAAGAAGGAGTATGTGCGTCTGGAGGCGGACTGCCCTGTGTGGGGCATCTGGTCTGTGCCGGACAGCAATGCCGGATACATCTGCCTTGAGCCGTGGTGGGGCATCTGTGACAGCAAGGGCTATGACGGAACCCTGCAGGAGAGACCGTACACCAACATGGCAGCGGCAGGACAGAGCTGCGGGGCGGCATTTAAGATTACTGTGCATTGATGCATTCCGTCTTGACAAAGGCGGTGTACTTGCACTACAATCATCTACATAAGAAGAGACGTTGAAGAGGAATAGTACGGATTTGTCAACATTTCAGAGAGAGAGCGTGGCGCTGTCCGGGGGATGGCGCGGCTGAAAGGCTCTTATGCGGACGGTTCGGAACCTGCCTTGGAGTTCTGTGCGAGGTGAGCTTTGCCGCGTAAGCACAGCGTAATCCGGCGTTAGCGGAGAATGAGAGGGATGTTCCGGTTGTGTCAGATGACCGGGCGTCAATTAGGGTGGTACCGCCGAGCTTTCGGTCCCTGTCGGGATGGAAGGCCCGGCGTTTTTGTATTTACAGACAGAAAATAAGATGTGGAGGAAAATTATGGCTGAGAAAATGGTTCAGGAAATCACGTCAATGGATGTGGATTTCGCACAGTGGTACACAGATGTTGTGAGAAAGGCAGAGCTTTGCGACTATACGTCCGTCAAGGGCTGCATGGTTATCAAGCCCGCAGGCTATGCGATCTGGGAGCTGATCCAGAAGGAGCTGGACGCAAGATTCAAGGAGACAGGCGTACAGAATGTATATCTTCCTATGTTCATTCCCGAATCCCTGCTCCAGAAGGAGAAGGATCATGTGGAGGGCTTTGCGCCTGAGGTTGCATGGGTGACACACGGCGGCTTGCAGCCCCTGCAGGAGAGAATGTGCGTGCGTCCTACATCCGAGACGCTGTTCTGCGATTTCTATAAGAATGACATTCACTCCTACAGAGATCTTCCCAAGGTCTATAACCAGTGGTGCTCTGTTGTGCGCTGGGAGAAGGAGACAAGACCTTTCCTGAGATCGAGAGAGTTCCTGTGGCAGGAGGGTCACACCGCTCATGCGACAGCGGAGGAGGCAGAGGCAAGAACGATTCAGATGCTCAATGTCTATGCGGACTTTTTGGAGGAGGTTCTGGCAATTCCTGTTGTCAAGGGACAGAAGACCGAGAAGGAGAAGTTTGCCGGAGCCGAGGCGACCTATACGGTAGAGGCGCTGATGCACGACGGAAAGGCATTGCAGTCGGGAACGAGCCACAACTTCGGCGACGGCTTCGCGAAGGCATTCGGCATCCAGTTTACAGACAAGGACAATACCCTGAAATATGTTTATCAGACCTCATGGGGCATGACGACGAGAACGATCGGCGCCCTGATCATGGTACACGGCGACAACGAGGGGCTGGTGCTTCCTCCCAGAGTTGCACCCATTCAGGTCTGCATCATCCCGATTCAGCAGAAGAAGGAGGGCGTGCTCGACAAGGCATACGAGCTGCGTGACCTTCTGAAAAAGGATTTCCGCGTCAAGGTCGATGACAGCGAGAAGACACCCGGTTATAAGTTTGCGGAAGCAGAGATGAGAGGCTATCCGATCCGCGTGGAGATCGGTCCTAAGGACATCGAGGCAGGAAAGTGCATCATCTGCCGCCGCGACACCAGAGAGAAGCTGGAGGTTTCACTGGATGAGCTCGAGGCGAAGGTTGCAGAGCTGATGGAGACAATCCAGAGGGATATGCTGGAGAGAGCGAGAAAGCACAGAGAGGCACATACCTACACTGCGGCGGATCTGGCGGAGTTTGAGAAGCTCTTTGCAGAGAAGTCCGGCTTTGTCAAGGCAATGTGGTGCGGAGACAGGGCCTGTGAGGACAAAATCAAGGAAAAGCTCGGCGTGACAAGCCGCTGTATGCCTTTTGAACAGGAGCATATCGCAGATACCTGCGTATGTTGTGGAAAACCTGCGAAAAAGATGGTATACTGGGGAAGAGCGTACTAAGCAGATTGCGGGAGCGCGAAGCAATCCGGGTATCATTGGGGAAAAACTATAAGGAGGAGTTACCTATGATTCATCAGACATTTCCGATTCAGATGCCGGGGTCACAGTCTGATTCGAGATTGATTACCTATATTCAGGATTACAGCGAGGATGTGAACGTGAACAACAGACCTCTGATCCTGATCTGTCCGGGCGGCGGTTATGCGTTCAACTCGGAGAGGGAGTGGGAGGCTCTGGCGTTTCAGTTTCTGGCAATGGGCTGTCATGCGGCAGTGCTGAGATATTCCTGTGCACCGGCGAGATACCCGGTGGCATTGACGGAGCTGGCGGCATCGATTACGCTGGTAAGAGAGCACGCGAAGGAATGGCATGTTGATCCCAAGGCGGTTCTGGTGCTGGGCTGTTCCGCGGGAGGGCATCTCGCGGCAAGTCTCGGTGTGCTCTGGGAGGAGCCGTTTCTCGCTGGGACGGTCGGTATTTCACCTAAGGAGCAGAAGCTGCTGCGTCCGGACGGCATGATCTTATGCTATCCGGTGATTACGGGAGGAGAGTTTGCACACAGAGGCTCGTTCCAGTGTCTGCTCGGAGAGGAAGAGGGCAGTCTGGAGAAAGCGAGTGACCCGCAGAGCATGCTGTCAAAGCTGTCTCTGGAAACAAGGGTCACGGAGAAAACACCGCCAACGTTCATCTGGCATACCTTTACGGATGGCTCTGTTCCGGTGGAAAATTCTCTGCTGTTTGTGAGCGCGCTGAGAAAGGCGAATGTTTCGACAGAGTTTCATATGTACCAGAAGGGCGGACATGGACTGAGCCTTGCGAACCATCTGACGGAGGACAGGGATGGAGGCGGACTTCAGGAGGAGTGCACGTCGTGGATACCGCTCGTCCGCACATGGATTACGAGCAGATACCCATTCTGAGGTGGTCGGATGAATGACAGGATCATTGAGATTCCGAAATTTTACGGAAGCTTGCAGGGGATGCTGCGGAAATATGAGAAATACGCACGGCAGGATGTCTTCCGGGGGAATACGCTGGAGGAACTGGAAAAGTGGCAGGAGAATGCCCGCGCGACCCTGCGGGAGCTGATCGGCTGGCGCTATATGGAGACCTGTGCGCTCGAACCGAGGATTGAGGAGCGTGTAACGCTGGATAACGGTATTGTCCGTGAGAAGGTAATCCTGCAGGTCGAGCCGGAGGTCTGGATGCCGGTCTATATCCTGATTCCGCCGGATGCTGCCGGAGATTGTTATCTCTGCCTTGCAGGGCATCAGGGAGGCGGAAAGTACAGTGTTGCCGGACGCTATGACATCCCTGCGGTGAAGGAAAAGATAGAGTATTACAATTATGATTACGGTATGCAGCTTGCAAAGAGAGGCTTTGTGGCAGTCTGCCCTGACAGCCGCGGCTTTGGAGAGCGGCGCGATGAGGCGTTGCAGAAGCAGGACGATGAGAAGGCGTTTCTGACCGGTACCTGCTTCCATCTGTCGCATATGGCGGAGGCGCTGGGCGAGACGGTGATCGGAATGCTGACATGGGATTTGTGCCGTCTGATTGATTATGTATACGAACGTGGAGAGTGGCGGACAGATACGCTCGGCGCGCTCGGGTTTTCCGGCGGAGGGATGCAGACGCTCTGGGCAGCAGCGCTGGATGACCGCATCCGAAAGGCGGTTATCAGCGGATATCTGTACGGCTACAGAGATTCACTGCTTCGCCTGAACGGTAATTGCAGCTGTAATTATGTACCCCATCTTTGGGAGCACTTCGACATGGGGGACATTGCGGCGTTGATCGCACCGCGCCCACTGGCAGTACAATCCTGCCGGAATGACCATCTGAATGGTTATCGGGGACTGGACAATGTGCTGGAGCAGCTGGAGACAGTAAGACATGCATACAGCCTGTATGGTATCGGGAAATATCCTTTCCATGACATCCGGGAGGGCGGTCACTGTTGGCACGAGGAGATATTGGATGAACTATATCGTAATGGATTTGGAGTGGAATCAGAGCAGTACCCGGCAGGAGGAAGAGGTGGCGACGCTGCCCTTTGAAATTATTGAAATCGGCGCGATAAAGATGAATGCTGCGGGGGTCATGATAAGTGAGTTCAGCCGCCTGATCAAGCCGTCGGTTTATCAGGAAATGAACCCGATTACGAGCAATCTGATCCATATACAGATGCAGGAGCTGGAGCGTGGACAGCCTTTTCCGGATGTTGCGGAGGAATTCCTGGAATGGTGCGGGGAGGAGAGCTATCTCTTCTGTACATGGAGCACGCTGGATCTGACGGAACTGCAGACGAACATGAAATTTTATAATATGGCGCCATTGTCAGATGGACCCATAGCCTATCTGGATGTGCAGAAGCTGTTCAGCCTTGCCTATGAGGATGGAAAGTCGAGACGTACACTGGAATATGGGGTTGATATGATGGGGATAGAAAAGGATCTTCCGTTTCACCGTGCTTTCAGTGACGCTTATTATACGGCGAGGATTCTCGCACTGATTGTGGAACAGCACAAGGAGGTTCTGCAGTATGTTTCCTATGACCTGTTCCATCCCCCGAAATGCAGGGAACAGGAGATTCATATCCAGTTTGATAATTATGCGAAGTATATTTCCAGAGAATTTCGATCTAAGACACAGGCGTTTGAGGACAAGGAGGTGTGCTCCAGCAAGTGCTTCGAGTGCCACCGGAATCTGCGGAAAAAGCTGAGATGGTTCACACTGAATGGGAGACATTACTACTGTCTGGCTTATTGCGAGCAGCATGGTTATCTGAAAGGAAAGATCAGGATACGCAGGTCAGAGGATAAGAAACTTTATATTGTCAAGACCGTCAAGCTGATTTCACCGGAGGAGGCGGAGGCACTCAAGGAGAGCAACCGCCATGCCAGAAAGATGCGAAGAGGGTTTTAAAGATCAGGGATTACGAAATTAAAAGTCGTAATCCCTGAAATTGTCTGAGCGTCTGTTTCTGCGCCAGCGCCTGCGGCGGTTTCTTCGTCTCATGGGAGAAGAGAACTGATAATTTCTTAGGATGAGGCGGACAAACAGCACAACGAGTAGGACAGCTGCTGCAATGCCTGCCACGATCAGCACGCGCATGATGTTGATGAATACGACGGATTTTTCTTCCGCGTCGGTTTGCGGCACATCCTGCTCATCGGGGAGGGTATCGAAGGAATAGCCGCTCTCCTCCAGGGAGAAGTTTACGTGAACTGTCCCAATCGCCACTCCGTGATAGGTGTAGGCAATGACGGCGGCATCCTCCTCATTGCCAGTCTCGTAGGAGATGGTAGAGCTTGTGTCCTCAAAGGAGGCGGTGCGCGGAAGAATGATGTAATCATTTTTGTTCAGCGTCAGCAGAGGCTTTGAATTTCCGAAAATATCGCTCCCGCCGTAAAAGCGGTTGGAGTCCTCTATATTATATTTTGTCTCTGACTGTGAGACATTGACTTTCTCAAAATTGCTGAAGCCATAGTTAAACAGTGAGATCGTGTCCTCATATTGCAGGGGGGCTTCATCGCGCAGTACAACGCAGATGAGCCGCATCCCGTCCTTTTCCGCACAGGATACCAGACAGCTCCGGGCTGCGTTTGTGTAGCCGGTTTTGCAGCCGACAAGGTATTCGTAAGCGTATGCTCCGCCCGGTATGATCTGCATGGCATTATTCTCGATCTTAGCCTCGGGGACGGTATCTGAGGCAGGAATCTCAAGCCGTCTGGAGAGACTGATCTTACACAGCATTTCGTTGGCGAAGAATGCCCGCCCGATCATTGCGAGATCATACGCGGTAGTGTAGTGATTCTCGTCAGGCAGACCGTTTGGATTTACGAAATTGGAGTTCAGGCAGCCGAGCTCCTTCGCCCGATTGTTCATAATCTCCGCAAAGACGCTCCAATCCGTTGTTCCTGTGATATGCTCCGCGACAGCAAAGCACACCTCGTTGGCAGATCGGATCAGGATCGCGTTCAGACATTGCTCCATGGTCAGCGTCTGCCCGACATCCATGGCGATTCCGCTGCTGCCGGGCGGGTTGTCAAAGACGGCATCGTGGGAAAAGGTGACTACCTCGTCGAGGGAGCATTGCTCAGTGGCTATCAATGTCGTAAGGATCTTTGTCGTGCTTGCGGGATATTCCTTCTGGTGAATATTTTTGGAATACAGGATGGTTCCGGTGTCTGCCTCCATGAGAATGGCGGCTTCCGCCGATACCACAGGACCGGTCGGCCAGTTCGGGGTTTCATTCGACTGGATCGCCATGGCGCGCTGCGCCTCCAGACGATCCTCGTTGCTCTGCGTGTCGGCGCAGACGGAGAGTGCCTGCGAGCAGAGCAGGCTGCCGCCCAGAAGCAGTGCGGTGACAAGGCGGATATATTTTTGAAACGGAAGTTTTTTCTTCGTCGGAATCATCAGACACCTCATTTCTGTGAACTCCTTTCAAGTATACACTATTTGCGGGAAATGCGAAACTAATGTTTTACAGGATGTCGGAGGTAAAAGCCCCAGCTGTCTGAAATTGTCCAAATTGTTTTCAGGGTTTCGGAACCAAGTTGTGCAAGATGCACATGGCCGCAAGCAGCGCACTCTGGAGCCGCCGGCACTTAGCTGACGTACTTTGGCAGCTTATGTGCCGCTGCGTGCGGAAGGTAGCGAGAGCGTGCCTGCGGTGGCCTGTGCATTTTGTGCAACGTCCCATTGCAACGTCCCGTATGGAGGAGTAAGCCAGATGGTTTATGGTTGCCACTAAACTTCGGGTACGATATAATAAAACTATAAATTCAAGGAGGTTACCTTATGCAGAAGAGCAGGAACAACTGGGTATTGGGAATTGGCGGTGCAGTGGTGGTCTGTGTACTGGTATGCGGTGCGGTGATCCTAAACCAGCGAACGGCGGGAGATCGTCTGATTCGTGAAATTGTGCGGGATGAGAACTTTGTGGATCTTTTTCTGTGCAACGATACGCTGCTCGCGGTGGATGGGCTGAGAGGAAAGTCCGAGGCGCTGGACGAGCTGCTAAATCGAGAGGATGCGGGGAAAATCCTTCTCCGGAAAATTCAGGAATATGAGCCCACGGATAGTGCGGATGAGGAAATAGAAAAGGACGGCTTACAGATAATTCTGGACTATGTAGAGAATGGCGGCGGGCAGCAATAAAAATGTAACAGCATCCGGAAGCTTCCTGCATTGACAAGTCTGACAAGATAAAGTACAGTGGAGAAGAACAAGATCAGACATGGAGGAAGCTATGAGATTACGCAATATAACAGGCTCCAGAGAGGTCATTGCTGAGAGCCCCTATGTCGTTCCGGAGGCTTCGCAGCCGGAATGTCCCGGAAAGTGGAAGGAAATTTTCGGAAATGACAGACCGATTCATATTGAAATCGGTATGGGAAAAGGAAAATTCATACATACTATGGCGAAAGAGCACCCAGATATCAACTATGTCGGTATCGAAAAGTATTCGAGTGTTCTTTTGCGTGCAATTCAGAAGATGGAGCAGGAGGAGCTGCCGAATCTGAAGTTTCTCAGGATGGATGCGGAGGACATCACAGAGGTCTTCGGAGCCGGTGAGGTGGACAAGATATACCTGAATTTCTCCGACCCATGGCCGAAGGACAGGCATGCCAAGAGAAGGCTTCCGTCCAGAGAGTTTCTGGCGCGCTATGATAAGATTCTGAAAAAAGACGCAAAGCTGGAGTTCAAGACGGATAACAGGGCGCTGTTTGACTTTGCCGTGGAGGAGCTGGAGCCAGCGGGCTGGAAGGCGGATGTCATTACTTATGATTTGCACGCGGATGAAAAATTAATGGAAGGAAATGTCATGACAGAATATGAAGAGAAATTCTCCGCAATGGGGAATCCTATCTGTAAATACATTATATGGAGGTAAAAGCTATGGAATATCGTTTCACAACGGATAATTTTGAAAAAGAGGTTCTGGAGTCCCAGATTCCGGTGCTTGTGGATTTTTATGCGGACTGGTGCGGCCCGTGTAAGATGATGGCACCCGTGATCGAGAAGATGGCAGAGGAGTTCGACGGCAGGATCAAGGTCGGAAAGTGCAATGTGGATGACAACATGCAGCTTGCGCAGAAGTATCAGGTTACGAGCATCCCCGCGTTTATGATCTTCGAGAACGGGAAACCGGCGGCATCCTTTGTCGGCGCAATGTCTACGGCTGAGATGAAGCAGAAGCTGGAACAGGCTTTGCATTGAGATGAAGAAGGAAGAAGTAATTTACGAAATTAAAAGAGGTCTGATGAGCATCCTCGGCGCATTTCTCTATGCGGCGGGGATCAACCTTTTTGTCGTACCGGCAGGTCTTTACACAGGCGGGCTGATGGGTATCTGTCAGGTTATCCGGACGGTTCTGACAACCCTTCTGGGGATGGATTTCGGCAGTCTGGACATTGCGGGTATTATTTACTATGTCATCAATATCCCGATTTTCTTCATTGCCTTTCGCCGGCTGGGGAGAAAATTTTTCTTTAAGACGCTGGTTTCCGTCACCGCAATCACCCTGTTCATGTCGTTGATACCGCCGGTCGTCATTGTGGAGGACATTATGGCGGCGTGCGTGGTGGGAGGCATTGTTTCCGGCGCGGGTGTCGGGATTCTGCTGCGTATGGGCTCATCCGGCGGCGGGATGGATGTCATCGGAGTACTGCTGACGAAGTGGAAGAAGAATTTCAGCGTGGGAAAGGTAAACCTTCTGATGAATCTGGTTCTGTACGGCACCTGTCTTTTCCTGTTTGACATCGGAGTTGTCGTTTATTCCGTGATCTATGCGGCGGCATACTCCCTTGCGATGGATAGGATGCACACACAGAATATCAATGTCGAGGTCAATGTTATCACGAAGGCCGACACGACGGAACTGGAGAAGGAAGTCTTTCATGAGCTGGGGCGTGGAATTACGAAGTGGTCGGCGCTGGGAGCGTATACCTATGACCGCTCGCACGTCCTCTATATCATGCTGTCCAAGTATGAGGTGAACCAGCTCAAGGCGATTATCCATAAATATGACCCCAACGCTTTTATTGTAGTAAACGAAGGGGTCAGTGTAGACGGAAATTATTTGAAAAAATTATAAGCTGTTCAGCTTGTTTTCCAGAGCAGCAGCGACAAAGCCCTTGAAAAGAGGATGAGGTCTGTTGGGTCTTGACTTCAGCTCAGGGTGCGCCTGCGTTGCCACATAGAAGGGATGCTCCGTGATTTCGCACATCTCAACAATCCTGCCGTCAGGAGAAATACCGGAGAGACGCAGTCCTGCTTCCGACAATGCGGCGCGGTAATCGTTGTTGACCTCGTAGCGGTGACGGTGGCGCTCATGGATCGTTTCCTCGCCGTACAACTGGTACGCTCTGGAAGCTGTATCAAGGACACAGGGATAGGAACCGAGTCTCAGTGTTCCGCCGATGTCTTCGACGCCGTTCTGATCCGGCATCAGGGCGATGACAGGGTGTGTGGTGTTGGGGTTGATCTCGCTGCTGTGGGCATCGTTATATCCCAGCACATAGCGTGCGTACTCGACAATGGTGAGCTGCATTCCCAGACAGAGTCCGAGAAGGGGCTTTTTATGGGTGCGGGCATAGTTTATGGCAACGATCATTCCCTCGATACCGCGGGAGCCGAAGCCGCCGGGAATCAGAATACCGTTGACATCCGAGAGGATTTCATCCGCATTCTCTTCTGTCACAGTCTCGGAGTCTACCCACTTGATATGGACGGTGGTGTGGTTCGTGATACCGCCGTGCTTCAATGCCTCTACAACACTGATGTAAGCGTCGTGCAGGGAGACGTATTTGCCGACCAGTGCGATTGTCACCTCGTTTGTGGGATGGCGCAGGTCGTCAACCATCTTTTCCCAGTCGCGCAGATCGGGCTCCGGGCAGTCGAGGCGCAGACATTCGCAGACCGCCTGGGCAAGATGCTCGCGCTCCATGGCGAGAGGTGCCTCGTAGAGGTATTCCACATCCAGATTCTGCAGAACACGGTTGCTGGGCACGTTACAGAACAGGGCGATCTTGTCCTTTAAGCCCTGATCCAGAGGGTGCTCACTCCGGCATACGATGATGTCCGGCTGGATTCCCATTCCCTGAAGATCCTTTACGCTCGCCTGAGTCGGCTTTGTTTTCAACTCCTGGGAAGCGCTCAGGTAGGGAATCAGTGTAACATGGATCAGGATGGCGTTTTCGTGGCCGACATCATGCTGGAACTGTCGGATGGACTCAAGGAAGGGCTGGCTCTCGATGTCACCCACTGTTCCGCCGACTTCAATGATGGCGATGCGTGTGTCCGTATCGGTGAAGTTGCGGTAGAAGCGGCTCTTGATCTCATTTGTGATGTGCGGGATGACCTGCACGGTGCCGCCGCCGTAATCGCCGCGGCGCTCCTTCTGTAAAACGGACCAGTAAACCTTACCGGTGGTCACGTTGGAATTTTTGTCAAGACTTTCATCGATGAAACGCTCATAGTGACCGAGATCCAGATCGGTCTCCGCGCCGTCGTCGGTGACAAAAACCTCTCCGTGCTGGATCGGATTCATGGTTCCTGGGTCGATGTTGATGTAGGGATCGAATTTCTGCATGGTTACCTTAAATCCTCTGGCTTTCAGTAACCGTCCAAGGGATGCGGCAGTGATTCCTTTTCCGAGACCGGACACAACTCCGCCTGTTACGAATACGTATTTTACTGGCATAAATTCCTCTTTTCCGCACTGCCTGAGGATGGTGTCTGTGCCGGGCAGTGCAGGGGACACAGACAGGTGGCTTGTTTCTAGTAACGTTTTTTAGTTGTTTGTACAGGCTCACTCGTAAGATCTACGCCAAGACGCTTGTATATCTTGATATCCACCTCAGAGAGCATAACCGAGGTGTGTACCTGACATCCTTTTAAATTAGGAAGCTGTTCCAACGCACGCTTTGCATTGGGGTCTGTGACAGCGGCGAGGGAGAGTGCAATCAGAACCTCGTCCGTGTGCAGACGCGGATTCCGCCCGCCGAGATAACGTACCTTCAGATCCTGAATCGGCTCAATGGCAGCGGGCTTGATCAGGCGCGTGTCATGATCGACACCGGCGAGGTACTTCAATGCATTCAGCAGCAGTGCTGCGGATGCACCGAGGAAATCTGAGGTCTTCGAGGTGATGATCTGACCGTCGGCAAGCTCGATGGCTGCGGTGGGAACACCCAGCTCCTCGGCACGCCGCCTGCAGGCAACCGTCACACGGCGGTCGTCAGTGGAAATCTTTGCCTGCTTCATGAGCAGCTCGATCTTATAGACCTCGTTTTCGGACGCTTCGTCCTTCATGACCTTGTTCAGGGCAGTGTAGTACCGGCGGATGATTTCCATGTTGGATGCCTGACAGCAGGCTTCATCGTCGATAATGCAGTTTCCTGCCATATTGACACCCATGTCAGTAGGTGATTTATATGGGTTGCTGCCATAAATGCCCTCGAAAATGGCATTCAGGACAGGGAAGATTTCAATGTCACGGTTATAGTTGATGGCTGTTTCACCGTAAGCTTCAAGGTGGAAGGGGTCGATCATGTTCACATCGTTCAGATCCGCGGTTGCCGCCTCATAGGCAAGGTTGATCGGATGCTTCAGCGGAATGTTCCAGATCGGGAAGGTCTCGAACTTCGCATAGCCAGCCTTAATGCCGCGAAGGTTATCGTGGTAAAGCTGTGACAGGCAGGTTGCCATCTTGCCGCTGCCGGGGCCGGGAGCCGTGATGACTACCAGCGGGCGTGTTGTCTCGATATATTCGTTTTTCCCATAGCCGTCCTTGCTGACGATCAGGGGAATGTTGGAGGGATAGCCCTCGATGGTGTAATGGATATAGACCTTGATATTCTTCTTCTCGAGCTTTGCTTTGAACTGATCCGCGCTGTTCTGACCGGAGTAATGTGTGATGACGACGCTGCCAACGTAGAGTCCCTTCTGGAGAAACTCTTCGCGCAGACGGAGCACATCCACATCATAGGTGATCCCGAGATCGCCGCGCACCTTATTCTTCTCGATGTCGGCGGCGCTGATGACAATGACAATTTCCGCATAGTCGGAGAGCTGCATCAGCATGCGCAGCTTGGAGTCGGGAGCGAAGCCGGGGAGAACGCGGGACGCATGATAATCATCGAAGAGCTTTCCACCGAACTCAAGGTAGAGCTTGTCCCCAAACTGGTCGATGCGCTCCTTGATGTGTTCAGATTGCATTTTCAGATATTTTTCATTGTCAAAACCGCGTTTCATGTGTTTGTCCGTGCCTTTCTCTCGTTCGTTTCAAAATACGAAAGTTATTCTACCACAAAACTGTATGCGTTGGAATAACAAAGTTTAGAAATCTTTAAGAGATGCTGCCGTTTTTTCACATTTATGCTATTGATTTATCAACCTTCAATCTCTATAATAAAATAGATTCAGTGTAACAAGAGACAGAATTTATATTATTTTTATATTTTCATAGAAAAAACAGAAATGGAGCTACTATGGACAATCGACTCAGCAGATATGACAACGGTGGGGGCTATAATAACGGAAACCGCGGAAATATGCCCGGCGGAAACGGAGGAAATAACGGAAACGGTGGGAACAACGGGAATGAACCGCCGAAGTGGCCGAATATTGTAACAATGCTTCTGGCAGGACTGACCGTTGTCCTTCTGGTTCTCTTTTTCGTAAACTTTATCTTCGGCGGAAAAACGGATGGGGAAGAGATTCCGTATACCCAGTTTCTTCAGTATATTGAGGAGGACAAGGTTGAAGATGTGGAGGTGCGTTCTACGGGCGAGATCTATTTCAGTCTGAAAACGGATGAAACCTCGCAGAACAGCAAGAATGACGGACAGTACCCGGGACTGCTTCCGGGCTTTGGACTGTACGGAATGCAGTCTACCCAGAAGACCTATTATACGATACTGATGGAGGATCTGGATACGCTGACAGGGCGGCTTGAGGCGCATGGCATCGAGGGACACCGCGTTCCGAGTGACAATTCCGGATTCTGGGAGATCATTATTTCGATCGTACTGCCGATTCTGCTGATGTGGCTGCTGCTCAGCCTGATGTTCCGCAAGATGGGCGGAGCAGGCGGGCCGATGGGAGTCGGGAAGAACAACGCCAAGGTCTATGTGCAGAAGGAGACGGGAGTTACCTTCAAGGATGTGGCAGGTGAGGATGAGGCGAAGGAGTCTCTGGTGGAGGTTGTCGATTTCCTTCACAATCCGGGAAAGTACTCAAAGATCGGGGCAAAGCTGCCCAAGGGAGCGCTTCTCGTCGGACCTCCCGGAACAGGTAAGACGCTGCTGGCGAAGGCGGTTGCCGGTGAAGCGCATGTTCCCTTTTTCTCGCTGACGGGTTCTGACTTTATTGAGTTGTACGTCGGCGTGGGTGCGAGCCGTGTGCGTGATCTGTTTAAGGAAGCAAACAAGAATGCCCCCTGCATTATCTTTATCGATGAGATTGATGCCATCGGACGAAGCCGTGACTCGAAGTACGGCGGCGGAAACGAGGAGCGGGAGCAGACATTGAACCAGCTGCTGTCTGAGATGGACGGTTTCGATACCTCAAAGGGTATTCTGGTGCTGGGTGCGACGAACCGCCCGGAGATTCTGGACAAGGCACTGCTGCGTCCGGGACGTTTCGACAGACGGATTATCGTGGATAAGCCTGACCTCAAGGGTCGTGTGGAGATATTGAAGGTTCATGCGAAGGATGTCAGAATGGACGAGTCGGTAGATCTGGATGCAATTGCGCTTGCAACCAGCGGTGCGGTCGGCTCCGATCTTGCCAATATGATTAACGAGGCGGCAATCAATGCGGTCAAGGAAGGCAGAGAGTATGTTTGCCAGAAGGATCTGTTTGACGCAGTTGAGGTCGTTCTGGTCGGCAAGGAGAAGAAGGATCGCATCATGAGCAAGGAGGAGAGACGGATTGTCTCCTATCATGAGGTCGGACATGCACTGATCAGTGCGCTCCAGAAAAATTCAGAGCCGGTACAGAAGATCACGATCGTGCCCCGCACAATGGGAGCGCTCGGCTATGTCATGCATGTGCCGGAGGAGGAGAAATACCTGAACACCGAGGCGGAGCTGCGGGATATGCTGGTCAGCCTTGTGGGCGGACGTGCGGCGGAGGAGGTTGTCTTTGACACCGTGACTACAGGTGCGGCGAATGATATTGAGAAGGCGACAGACATCGCCCGCAACATGATTACCCGCTATGGTATGAGTAAGAAGTTCGGACTGGTAGGTCTGGCGACGGTGGAGAGCCAGTACCTTGAGGGCAGGACAGAACTGAATTGCAGTGATAAGACAGCGGCGGAGATTGACGCAGAGGTGGTCGAGATCCTTAAGGAGAGCTACGAGAAGGCACGCGCCATGCTGCGTGAGAACCGCGATGTCATGGATAAGCTCGCGGAGTTCCTGATCGAGAAGGAAACCATTACCGGCAAGGAATTCATGGAAATCTACCGCAGGGAGAAAGGAATCCCGGAGCCGGAAGAGACGAAGGAAGAGAGCGCAGCGGATAAGGCGACTGCTCCGGCAGAAGGAAGTCCTGCGGAGGCGTCTTCAGCAGGAACAGCTGTGCCGACGGAACCGCAGCTTCGTCAGGGCGAGCCCCGGCCTCAAAGTTCTGCATCCCAGAATCCTGCGGGAAATAACCTGAATCCCCCGCAGGCTGGACAGGCTCAGGGACATCCTTCACAGGCTGGACAGGCGGCGCAGGATCGCTCCCCGCAGGCAGATAACAGACCGACAGGCAGATTCTCCAACGGAAAGATAGACTAATTGGATGAGACACATTGCAGGTGCTTGCGCAATGTGTCTCAAATTGTAAAGGGCGGCGAGCGAGGATATAGGAGCAGCGCAGAAATGTTTAACTTTGAAGAGGAATTGAAGAAACTCCCTAAGGAACCGGGAGTCTATATTATGAGGGATGACAAGGATGTCATTCTGTATGTGGGCAAGGCAATCAATCTGCACAACCGCGTGCGCTCCTATTTCAGGGAGAATATCGGCAGAGGCCCGGCGATTGATAAAATGGTGACTCTGATCGCGCGGTTTGAGTACATTGTGACCGATTCGGAGCTTGAGGCTCTTGTTCTGGAAAATAATCTCATTAAGGAGTATTCTCCGAAATATAACACACTTTTGAAGGATGATAAGACCTATCCTTATATTAAGGTAACGGTCGGGGAGGAGTATCCCCGCATCCTTTTTTCGCGTACCATGAAGAAGGACAAATCAAAATACTTTGGTCCCTATACCAGCGCCGCAGCGGTGAAGGACACGATCGAGCTGTTGAACAAGCTGTATTTCTTAAGGACCTGTAACCGCACGCTGCCGAGGGACATTGGATTGGAGCGCCCCTGCCTGAACTATCATATTAAGCAGTGCCTTGCACCATGCCAGGGATATATCAGCAAGGAGCAATACCGGGAGCAGGTCGATCAGGCATTGGATTTTTTGAACGGAAATTACAACAGTATTCTCAAGGATCTTGAGGGCAAGATGCAGGCGGCAGCGGAAAAGCTGGATTTTGAGGCGGCAGCCGGCTACCGGGATCTGTATAATAGCGTCAAGCAGGTCTCCCAGAAGCAGAAGATCACCGACAGTGTCGGCGAGGACAAGGATATTATTGCACTTTATCAGGATGAGGCGGAAGCGGTGGTGCAGGTATTCTTTGTCAGGGATGGAAAGCTGATCGGCAGGGAGCATTACTATATGACACATGTGTCGGGAAGCAAAAAGCCCGAAATTCTGGGAAATTTTGTGAAACAGTTTTATGCGGGAACTCCCTTTATTCCACGGGAGCTGATGCTGCAATATGAGATTGAGGACAGTGAGTTGATCGAGAACTGGCTTTCCGAGCGCAAGGGTGGGCGGGTACATATCCGCGTGCCGAAGATTGGCGCAAAGGAGAAGCTGGTGGAGCTGGCGGCGCAGAACGCAAAGCATACGCTGGAGCAGGATAGAGAGAGACTCAAACGCGAGGAAGGGCGGACGATCGGCGCGGTGAAGGAAATTGCGGCGATTCTCGGGCTGGAGCACATCGAGCGGATGGAGGCATTCGATATCTCCAATATCAACGGCTTTGAAAATGTCGGTTCCATGATCGTCTTTGAAAAGGGAAAGCCCAAGCCGAGTGATTACCGTAAGTTCCGTATCAGAACCGTGTCGGGACCGGACGATTATGCGTGTATGCGGGAGGTACTCACCCGAAGGTTTACGCATGGCATGGAGGAGCGGGCAGAGCTTGAGGAGAAGGATCTGGACAAGAGCTACGGCAGCTTCACAAAATTCCCCGATCTGCTGATGATGGACGGCGGCAGGGGACAGGTGAACATTGCACTTTCTGTGCTGGAGGAGCTGCACATTGACATTCCGGTCTGCGGAATGGTAAAGGATGATAATCACCGAACCAGAGGACTCTATTTTCATAATGTGGAACTGCCGATCGATACACGGTCGGAGGGCTTTAAGCTGATTACCAGAGTACAGGATGAGGCGCACCGCTTCGCCATCGAGTATCACAGGTCGCTCCGCAGCAAGGCACAGGTGAAGTCGGTGCTGGATGACATTCCCGGCGTCGGGCCTGCGAGGCGGAAGGCGTTGATGCGCCATTTTAAATCTATTGAGGACATTAAGAATGCGACGGCGGAGCAGCTTGCGGAGATTCCCGAGCTCAACCGGAGAGCGGCGGAGGACATCTGGCTCTTCTTCCATAAAAAAGCTGACTCAGACGAAAAATAGGGCATACGTTTCCTAAAAAGAAAACTTCACATCCCCACCCCAGTGTGATACAATGAACGCATAAGCGACTCACGCATCCCGACAGGTACCGGCAGCCCCCGAGCTGCTTGCAGAATCGGGGCTGCCGGTACCTGCCGGGATATGTGAGTGCAACGAACACCGAGAAAACGAAGTTTTCGAGGTGGAGTGAGTCGCGAAGGAAGCGAGCTGCTTGCAGAATCGGGGCTGCCGGGATGCGTGAGTCGCTTTACTTAATTAAACAGGAGGAAACATATGGAGCATGTTGCATTGACCCGTCTGATAGACAAGATGAAACTGGTGAACCTGACCCCGGAGATCGAAGTCAAAGGCATCAAGATCAAACAGCCGGATATTAACCGCCCGGCGCTGCAGATGGCAGGGTATCTGAAGCATTTCGATGCGAGCAGACTGCAGGTTATCGGTTTTGTGGAATACAGCTATTTCAGTGATCTGGAGGAGGCGAGAAAGAGGGAAGTCTGCGATGAGATGATGAGCTATAATCTCCCGGCATTTGTCTTCTGCCGTGAACTGCAGCCCGATCCGATCTTTCTGGAGAAAGCGCTTGCACATAGGATTCCCGTGCTCTCGACGAAGAAGACGACTTCCTCCTTTATGGCGGAGGCAATCCGCTGGCTCAACGTAAAGCTCGCTCCCTGCATTTCCGTGCATGGTGTACTGGTGGATGTCTACGGTGAGGGCGTGCTGATTACCGGCGAGAGTGGCATCGGTAAGTCGGAGGCGGCTCTGGAGCTCGTAAAGAGAGGACACCGTCTCGTGACGGATGACGTGGTGGAGATCCGCAAGGTGAGCGATGATACCCTTATCGGTTCCGCTCCGGATGTGACAAAGCACCTGATCGAGCTGCGCGGCATCGGCATCGTGGACATCAAGGCATTGTTCGGTGCATGTTCCGTAAAGGACACCTCCAACATCGACCTCGTAATCCGACTTGAGGACTGGGATAAGGATAAGGAGTACGACAGACTCGGACTTGAGGAGACCTATACGGAGTATCTGGGCAATAAGGTTGTCTGCCACAATATACCGATCCGTCCTGGAAGAAACCTTGCGATCATCTGCGAATCCGCAGCAGTAAACCACCGTCAGAAGAAGATGGGTTACAATGCTGCGCAGGAGCTGTATGCGCGTGTGCAGCAGTCGCTGGCAAGAAGACGCGACGAGGACGAAGACGAATAAGACGATAGATACAATACAAAAATAAAGAGAGGGTATGTTATGAGTAAGTACGCATTTGGAGTTGATGTGGGGGGAACCACAGTAAAGCTCGGTCTGTTTGACAAGGAAGGAAACGTTCTGGACAAGTGGGAGATCCCGACCAACAAGGCGAACAAGGGAGAAGCCATTTTGCCGGATATTGCGAAGAGCATCCTTGCAAAGATGGACGAAAAGGGAATCAAAGAGGAGGAACTGGCGGGCATCGGACTCGGCGCACCGGGAGCAGTGGACGACAACGGCACGCTGGTCGGAGGAGCTGTGAATATCGGTTGGGAACCCTTTAACATACCCGACGCGATTCATGCATATATTAATGTACCGGTAAAGGCTGCCAACGATGCCAATGCGGCGGCATTCGGCGAGATGTGGCAGGGCGGCGGCAAGGGCTATAACAACATGGTTGCTGTCACGCTCGGCACAGGCGTCGGCGGAGGAATCATTATCAACGGCAGACTCTTAAGCGGTGCAACCGGCGCCGGCGGAGAGATCGGTCATATCCATATGAACGATAACGAGACGGAGGAATGCGGATGTAAGAACAAGGGCTGTCTCGAACAGTATGCGTCTGCAACCGGCATTGTGCGTCTGGCGAGAAGACGTCTGGCTGAGGACGATAAGCCGAGCGTGCTCCGCGGCGAGGAACTGTCTGCAAAGGCTGTATTTGATGCAGTTAAGGCGGGCGATGAGGTTGCCATTGAGATTGCAAACCGGTTTGGAGAGTATCTCGGAAAGGGCCTTGCAATCGTGGCAGGAGTTGTAAATCCCGAGATATTTGTCATCGGCGGAGGCGTTTCCAAGGCGGGAGACATTCTGCTTAGTTTTGTGGAGCCTGTATTCCAGAAATATGCGTTCCAGCAGTGCCGCGGTGCGAAGTTTGCACTGGCAAAGCTCGGAAACGATGCGGGAATCTTTGGGGCAGCAGGGTTAATACTCAGATAGGGAAGTAAAATAAATGATCAGTGAAGCAGTCATTCAGGCATTAAGGAAGTTTGTACCGGAAGAGAATATCTGCTTACAGGAGTCAATGGCAAGCCACACCACCTTTCGTATCGGTGGGCTTGCCGATTGCTTTGTGCAGTTGGAAAATACAGAACAGCTGATAAAGGTTCAGAAATATTTGAGCCAGGTGGGCGTACCCTTTTTCGTTCTGGGAAACGGCAGTAATCTGCTTGTCAGTGACGCGGGCTTTCGCGGTGTGATTTTGCAGATCGGCTCTAAAATGAACAGAGTGACAGTCGAGGGTAACGTCATTGTCGCACAGGCAGGGGCATCCATGGCGCAGATCGCACGGACGGCAATGGAGCATGAGCTGACGGGAATGGAATTTGCGTCCGGTATTCCGGGAACAATAGGTGGCGGCGTGGTAATGAATGCCGGAGCCTACGGAGGAGAGCTGAGCCAGATTGTTACACAGGTCAATGTCGTGAACAGCGAGGGCGGGATCATGGAGCTGGACAACGAAACCATGGAGTTTGGCTATCGTACCAGCACGATCAGAAATAATCCTTTTACGGTAACGGAGGTCATTCTCCGGCTGGAAAAGGGAGACAGACAGCAGATCAGGGAAAGAATGGAGGAGCTGGCGGCAAAGCGCCGTGAGAAGCAGCCTCTGGAATACCCCAGCGCGGGAAGCACCTTCAAGAGACCCGCGGGACACTATGCCGGACAGCTGATTATGGAGGCGGGACTCAGAGGCCTCCAGTGCGGCGGTGCGAAGGTTTCCGACAAGCATTGCGGGTTTGTCATCAATACGGGAAATGCAACGGCAGAGGATGTCAGAAAGCTGATCCGGGAAGTGCAGGCGCGGGTCAAGGATCAGTTTAACGTAGATTTGGAGACAGAAGTCCTGTTTCTGGGCTGGGAGAAGAACAGATGAGATTTGTAATTGTGACAGGAATGAGCGGCGGCGGAAAAAGTACTGTTCTGAAGATGCTTGAGGATGCGGGCTTTTATTGCGTGGATAATCTGCCGATTTCGCTGGTGGAGAAATTTGTTGAACTGATTTCAATGCCTAACAGCGAGGTCAGCAAGGTGGTGCTTGGTCTGGATGTACGTTCCGACCAGTCTTTCAAGGATGCGACCAGGGTGCTGGAAACGCTGAAACAGAAGGGCTATCAGTTCGAGATCCTTTTCATGGATGCGGATGAAAAGGTGCTGATCAAGCGCTATAAGGAGACGAGGCGTGTCCATCCGCTTGCGCCGGACGGCAGAGTGGAAGACGGAATCCGCATGGAGCGCAAGGTGCTGGAAAACATCAGAAAGCACGCCGACTATGTGATCGACACGACGAATTTGCTCACAAGGGAATTAAAAGAGGAGCTTCACCGTATTTTTGTGGAGAATGAAGAATATAATAGTCTCATGGTAACGGTGATGTCCTTCGGCTTTAAGTATGGAATACCGGCGGACGCCGATCTGGTGTTTGACGTGAGATTTCTGCCGAATCCCTTCTATATAGATGAGCTGAAGCATAAGACGGGAAATGACAGAGAGGTTCAGGACTATGTCATGAACAACGAGGAATCGACCATCTTCATGGACAAGCTCACCGACATGATACAGTTTCTGATCCCTAACTATGTCAAGGAGGGAAAGTACCGTCTGGTCATTGCCATCGGCTGCACCGGCGGCAAGCACAGAAGCGTTACACTGGCAAATGAGTTATATAAGCGAATGAAGGATGCCGGAAATTACGGAATTAAGCTTTATCACCGGGATGTAGACAGCAGGACGATTTGACACGAGAGGATGCGGACATGTCATTTTCAAGTGAAGTGAAGGAAGAACTGGAGAGGCATATCAGCCCTGCAAGGCACTGCCAGATTGCCGAGCTGTCCGCGATTATGCATTATTGCGGACAATACGGAAGGGATGCTGAGAACCGGTACACCATCGGGTTTCAGACGGAAAATGAGGCAGTTATCAGAAAAGGCTTTACATTATTGAAGAAAACATATAATATAAATGGTGATATTGCCTTGAGCGGGCAGGAAATGCAGTCCATTTTACAGAAGCTCGGGAATCTGGACGAGCCGGTCAACAAGACGGTAATCAAGAATTCCTGCTGTAAAAGGGCATTTTTGCGCGGCGCATTCTTAAGTGTCGGCTCCATGAGTGACCCTGCGAAGGGGTATCATCTGGAGTTTGACTGTACGGATGAGGCGAAGGCGAAGCAGCTGCAGGAGGTGATGGGGGATTTTGATATTGAATCCAAGATCATTCTGCGCAAGAAGTATTATGTGGTCTATCTGAAAGAGGGGGCAGGCATCGTAGATCTGCTGAATGTCTGCGAGGCGCCGGTGTCCCTGATGAATCTGGAAAATCTCCGCATTCTGAAGGAGATGAGAAATTCCGTCAACAGAAGAGTGAACTGTGAGACTGCAAATATTACAAAGACCGTGAATGCCGCTGCCAGACAGGTAGAGGATATAGAATTTTTAAAGCTACATTATGGATTTGAGAACCTCCCTGAAGCTCTTCGGGAGATGGCAGAAGTTCGGCTGGAAAACCCTGATGCACCGTTGAAGGAGTTAGGAGAATGCTTTCATCCACCAATCGGGAAATCAGGTGTCAATCATAGATTGCGCAAATTGAGTGAGCTTGCCGGCAAGGCGAGGGAAAGTTGCGGTTCCAAAAAGAGGAGGACAGATTATGACAAAGAGGAGTATCCGGATTAACCTGGAGAGTGGGCTTGAAGCCAGACCAGTGGCACTGCTTGTACAGGAAGCGAGCAAGTATGAAAGCACGATCTACATTCAGTCGGGCGAGAGAAGAGTGAATGCAAAGAGCATCATGGGTGTGATGAGTCTCGGACTCAACAACGGAGAAGAAATGGATGTTTCCGCAGAGGGTGTTGATGAGCAGGCAGCCGTTGAGGGAATTGAAAAATTCCTGAGTGGAAAAGAAGCGTAACTGAAGGTAAGGCACAGTGGAGGGCGGAATCAGCGATCATTGATTCCGTCCTTTTGAGTTCGCGCATCGTGGGTGCGTATGATTGACAGGTGAGGGAAATGGCGAAAAAACTTCTTTTTGTCTACAATCCAAAGGCAGGAAAAGCACAGATCAGGCTGAAACTGGCGGACATACTTGATATCTTTGCCGCTGCGGATTATGAGATCACGGTAGCACCGACGCGCAGGCGCGGGGATGCAAGGAACATCGTGAGGGAGCGCTCTGAGGAATACGAACTGGTCGTGTGCAGCGGCGGGGATGGGACTCTGGATGAGGTGGTAACGGGCATGATGCAGAGTGGCTTCCGCACGCCCATCGGATATATTCCTGCGGGGAGCACAAACGATTTCGGCGGCAGTCTGGCGCTGCCGAAGAATATGGTGCGCGCCGCGGAGACGGCGGTGTATGGTACAAATTTTCCCTGCGATATAGGTTCCTTCAATAAGGATGTCTTTGTGTACATTGCCGCGTTCGGCCTTTTTACAGAGGTGTCCTATGAGACGGCGCAGGATGTGAAGAATGTGCTGGGACATATGGCGTATCTGCTGGAGGGGATGAAGCGCCTCTCCTCAATCCGGTCGTACCAGATGAAGGTTACGCACGACGGTGAGACGGTGGAGGATGACTTCATTTTCGGGATGATTACAAATTCGGTGTCGGTGGGCGGATTCAAGAACATCACGGGGAAGAATGTCAAGCTCGACGACGGCGTGTTTGAGGTGACGCTGATCAAGAGACCGAAGAACCCGATGGAACTGAACAGCATCATGGTATCTCTTCTGAACAGGGACATTGACAGCAGCTATATGTACTGCTTCCGGACGGCGGCGCTGACGCTGGAATCCGGGGAGCCGGTTGCATGGACGCGCGACGGGGAAAACGGAGGGAGCCATAACCATGTTGAGATCAAGAATCTCTGCAAGGGGATTGATATTAGAGTGAAATTGTGATATATTTAACGAGAACGCAGTTATTCCGTCAATGGGAGACCAAGGCGGGATAATGAAGATAAAAATACAAACGGAGGTAAGTAAACATGTTAGTTTCTGCAACAGAAATGCTCAAAAAGGCAAAAGCAGGCCATTATGCAGTAGGTCAGTTCAACATCAATAACCTTGAGTGGACAAAGGCAGTTCTTCTCACTGCTCAGGAGTTGAATTCTCCCGTTATCCTCGGTGTATCTGAGGGCGCAGGAAAGTACATGACAGGATTTGAGACGGTTGCCGCTATGGTTAAGGCAATGGACAAGTCTCTTGGAATCACTGTTCCCGTTGCTCTGCATCTGGATCATGGTACCTACGGCGGATGCTATAAGTGCATCAAGGCCGGATTTACATCCATTATGTTTGACGGTTCCCACTATGCAATTGAAGAGAACATTGAGAAGACAAAGGAGCTCGTTGCTGTAGCACACGGTCTTGATATGTCCATCGAGGCAGAGGTTGGTTCCATCGGCGGCGAAGAGGATGGCGTTATCGGAATGGGCGAGTGCGCAGATCCGAACGAGTGTAAGGCAATCGCTGATCTCGGCGTTGACATGCTGGCTGCCGGCATTGGAAATATTCACGGCAAGTATCCTGCAAACTGGAAGGGACTGAGCTTTGAGACTCTGGACGCTATCCAGCAGAAGACAGGTGAGATGCCTCTCGTTCTTCACGGCGGCACCGGAATCCCGGCTGACATGATCAAGAAGGCAATCTCTCTCGGCGTTGCAAAGATCAACGTAAACACAGAGTGCCAGCTTTCCTTCGCTGACGCTACCCGTAAGTACATCGAGGCAGGAAAGGATCTGGAAGGCAAGGGCTTCGACCCTCGTAAGCTTCTGGCTCCCGGCTTTGAAGCAATTAAGGCTACTGTTAAGGAAAAGATGGAGCTGTTCGGTTCTGTTGGAAAAGCCTGAGATTTTGACTGTTAAAATAGGCAGACCTCCGTATGGTCTGTCTATTTTTTTCCGGTAAAACGGAGATGTTAGGAGCAGATATGGAATACGGCAACAAGAAGATGCAGGATGAAGAAAAAATGAATGAGGAAATTCAGGATGAAAAGGCACAGGTAGACATGTGGGTGCAGGAAGTCCTGGAGTGGCGCATCAGGGATTATGCGCGTGTGCTGGATAATTGTAGGGAAATTTTGAAATATGCCGGGCAGAAAGATGACAGGAACCTGCTTGGTTTTGCCTACTTTTATATGGCTGAGGCGCATTATGTGCTGAATGAGATTGATGACATGCTGGAGACTCTGGCAAAGGCAGTCAGCTACCTTGATGAGACAGATCAATGGGAGCTGCTGGCAAGAGCCTATAACCTCATGGCAATTACATCTATTAATAAAGGAAATACGCCTGTGGCGATGGATTACTATCTGGCAGGGCTGAAATGCTGCAAGGAACATAATATTCCCAACATTGTGTGCAGCATTATTATCAATCTGGGCTGTCTCTATATGCAGAATGGCATTTATAGTGAGGCACAGCATTATTTTGATGAGGCATATGCGCTGTATAGTCAGGAACTGCCGGGAGAAAAAAATATCGGCAGGCAGATTATGATTTTTACGAATCTTGCCTCATGTTATCTGTTGAGCGGTGACATGGGGAGAGCAAAGGAATATATGGATAAAATCCATGAGGAGTGCGAACCTCATTTTACGGACATGGATTATGTGTACGTCGGATGTCTGAAGGCGAGATATTATCATGCAACCGGGGAATATGAGCTGAGAGATACATGTATAGATGATATTCATAAGCGGATTGACGGCGAGATGCCTATGCTGGATCTTTTTGACGATCTATATGAGCTGTGCAGTCTCTGCCTTGAAATTGGAGAGTATGATGTGTTGTGGTCAGTCATGGAGCGGCTTGAGCCAATTACGCTCCAGGCTAAGATTGCAAATCTGGAAAAGCGGCTTCTGTCGCTGAAGATTCTTTATTATAAAAAATGTGGGAAAGAGCAGGAGTACCTGAAAGCTACAGCCAGATTTTATGAACTGGTTATGGCAATGGAGAGCGAAAATAAGAAAATGATTACGAATATGCTCTATATCAGGACGTCTCTGGAGCAGGCCAGGGAAAGTAAGAAAAAGGTGGAGGAAATCAACGTTCTGCTGACAGAAAAGTCTGAAACTGATCCGCTGACCGGCTTGGGGAATCGGTACCGTCTCACAGAGCATTCACAGAAAATACTAGATGAATGTGCAGAGCAGCATAAACTTTTTGCCATTGAAATTCTGGATATTGACTATTTTAAGGAATACAATGATAATTACGGGCATCAGGCGGGGGATGAATGCATCAGAGCCGTGGCAGGTCTGATCAGGGATATGCAGGATGACAACATTTTCTGTGCAAGATATGGAGGAGATGAATTTATCATTGTATATAATGGATTGGATCGGCAGACGGTGAGTGAAAAAGCGGAGAAGCTCAGGAGGGATGTTATGGGATTGAATATTGAGCATAAATATTCCAGAGCTTGTCCCGTCGTGACGATTTCCCAAGGCATTTGCTATGGAATGCCCATACAGGGGAAGAAAAGCTGGGACTTTCTGCATGTTGCGGATAAATGCTTGTACGATGTCAAAAGGAAAAGGCGAAATGACATCTGCATGGGAGAATTTCTATAAGAGAAGGAGAGAGAGATGGGACAATTATGGTATGAGCATCCGGCGGTGGAATGGGAGGAGGCGCTTCCTGTCGGGAATGGCAGGCTTGGCGCGATGGTGTTCGGCGGAACGGGCACCGAGAGGCTTCAGGTAAATGAGGAGAGCATCTGGTACGGCGGGCAGACGGAGAGAATTAATCCGGATTTTAAGGACAGGCTGCCGCTGATCCGGCAGTATCTCGACGAGGGACAGATCCATAAGGCAGAGGTGCTGATGGATAAGGCGATGACAGGCTGCCCGGACAGCATGCATCCCTATCAGACATTGGGGGACATCCATTTCACCTTTTATGGGATCGATGAGGAAAAGGTGACGGATTACCGGCGCTGGCTTGATCTCGACAGAGCGGTAACAGTCACACAGTTCCGGTGCGGCGACACCCTGTATTGCAGAGAAATCTTTGCATCCAAGCCGGCGGACTGCATTGTCATGCGGTTCACGGCAGAGGGCTCAGGCACGGTGGATTTCACGACGCGGATGCGCCGGGGAAAGTTCTTTGACGGCGTGAAGCGCAGCGGAAACGACAGGATTGAATTATATGGAAACCTCGGCAGAGGCGGCTATGAATTTGCAATGGCATTGTCCGCGCGAACCGTTGGGGAGGGCAGCGTGACCGCACTGGGAGAGAGCCTTGACGTCGCGGGCGCGAAGGAGGCGGTGCTCTGCTTTACAGCGGACACGACCTATCACTATTCGACGGAAAAGCAGGATGAAATACTGCATGAATATGAGACGGCATATCAGAATGTGGATGGAATGAAGGCAAAAAGCCCTGCGGAGGAGCATTTTTTAAGCCTCGTGGAAAGACCGGGTCTCCCGGAGTACCTGCGCATGGAATATCTTCATCAGGCGGCGTTACAGGCGTTTCTCCATGACCGGCTGACAGAGAGATTTGAGGCGGCGCAGAAGCCGTTTGAAAAGCTGCGTCTGGAGCACATCACGGATTATGCTTCGCTGTACAACCGCTTTGCCTTTGAACTGGACGGCGCAGAGGACTATGACTCCTGTCCGACAGATGAGCGTCTGGCGAAGGCGAAGGAGGGAACTGCGGATATCGGGCTGAGTAAGCTGCTGTTTGACTTCGGCAGATACCTGACGATCTCCTGCAGCCGTGCGGACGGACTTCCGGCTACCCTGCAGGGCCTGTGGAACAAGGACTTTACTCCTCCGTGGGACAGCAAATATACAATCAATATCAATGCGGAGATGAACTACTGGCATGTGGAAAGCTGTAACCTGTCGGAATGCCATCTGCCCCTGTTTGACCTGCTGGAAAAGGTGCAGCGGACGGGACGCAGAACTGCACGCGAAATGTACGGCTGCCGGGGCTACGTTGCCCACCATAACACGGACATCCACGGCGATTCCGCGCCGCAGGACATCTGGTATCCCGGCTCTTACTGGACAATGGGAGCGGCATGGCTTGCGACGCATCTCTGGACACACTACCTCTACACGCAGGACAGGGAGTTCCTGGAGAGAGCATTCCCGATGCTTACCGAGGCGGCGCTGTTCTTTGTGGACTTCCTGATCGAGAGAAACGGTTATCTTGTGACAAGCCCGTCTGTCTCGCCGGAAAATTCCTACCGGCTGCCGAACGGGGAGACTGGCTCCTGCTGTGTCGGGGCGACAATGGACAACCAGATACTCCGACATCTTTTCACAGGCTGTCTTGAGGCGTGGGAGGCACTGGGAAAGAAAGCACCGGAGGGCTGCAGCATTCCCGATGTAGACAGCATTCCTGAGCTGATGGAGCAGATTGCGTCCTGCAGGGAGCGCCTGACACCGACAAGGATCAGCGAAAGCGGCAGGATTATGGAGTGGCCCGAGGATTACGAGGAGGTCGAGCCGGGACACAGACATATTTCCCACCTTTACGGTCTGTACCCTGCGGGAGAGATCACGGTTGACGGCACACCGGAGCTGGCGGCTGCGGCGAGAAAGACCTTGGAGTACAGATTATCCCACGGCGGCGGTCATACCGGCTGGAGCCGTGCATGGATTATGAACCATTATGCAAGCCTCTGGGACGGCGAGGAGGCATATGCGAATATTGAGAAGATGCTCGGACAATCGACCTATCCGAATATGTTTGACAGACATCCGCCCTTCCAGATAGACGGAAACTTTGGCGTGTGCGCAGCCATGTGCGGTATGCTCGCGCAGAGCAGCAAGGGCAGACTGATACTGCTTCCGGCACTGCCCTCGAGCTGGGCAAACGGTTCCGTCAGGGGACTGCGGATAGCCGGAAATGCGGAAGTGTATATGACATGGCGCGAAGGAAGGCTTTCTGAGGTGGAGATCCATGCCGACAGCGATTATGAGGCGGATGTCACCTATGGGGAAAAGACCGTCCATGTCACGGTGAAGGCGGGGGAAAGCCTGCTGCTGTTTGCGTAGACTGAGAGAATAGTAATTACAGAAGCTTTGGAGGAGACCAAACAATGCTTGTAGAGAATTTGGGAAGCAATACCTGCGGGTGGACGCTCTATATTGACGGACAGGGGGAAGCGATTCCCGCGGAGGTTCCGGGAAGCGTCTATCATGACCTGCTCAGGGCGGGGAAGATGGAAGATCCGTTTTACCGGGACAATGAGCTGAAAGCGCTGGCGCTGATGGATCATGATTTTACCTATGTGACGAAATTTGAGGTTGCGGAGCAGCTTCGCGCTTGTGAGGAGGTGCTGCTGCGCTTTGACGGAATCGATACGGTTGCGGATATTTTCTTAAATGACAACCGTGTCGCATCCGTTTGCAATATGCACAGAACCTTTGAATATCCGGTAAAAGCGCTTTTGAGGGAGGGCATGAATGAATTGCGCGTGGTTCTGCATTCCCCCACCCGTTACATTCAGGCGGCGTATGAGAACCGGTTTATTGACGGCAGTTCGGATGCCATGAAAGGCTTCTCCTATCTGCGGAAGGCACATTGCATGTTCGGCTGGGACTGGGGGCCGAGACTGCCGGATGCCGGCATCTGGAGAGCGGTAAGCCTTGTCGGTTACGATACGGCAAGACTGGATGGCGTGTATGTCACACAGGAGCACGAGTGTGGAAAAGTGCGTCTGAAGCTGCGGGTCGATGTGGATAAAATCGGCGAGGAGAGAGTCCGTTCCTTCGGAAAAGAGGAGGATGCTGCTAAACTGACAGGACTGTCATGGCGGGCAGTGATCACAGATCCGGACGGAAGGAGGCTTGAAGTTCCGACAGACGGAGGCGAGCTGACGATAGAGCAACCGAAGCTCTGGTGGCCGAGCGGCTACGGTGAGCAGCCGCTCTACAGGGTAGAGGTAGAGCTTTTAAAGGATGGCGCTGTGCTGGACACATGGAACCGCAGAATCGGTCTGCGGACGATTACTGTCTACATCGAGAAGGATGCCTACGGGGAATGCTTCGAGCATGAGATTAATGGTGTCAGAATCTTTGCGATGGGTGCGGATTATATTCCCGAGGACAATATCCTGCCGCGTGTGACGCCGGAGAGAACAAGGGAGCTTCTGATGCAGGCGAAGAACGCGAATTTCAACTGCATCCGCGTCTGGGGCGGCGGCTACTATCCGGGCGACGAGTTCTGGGACATCTGCGACGAACTCGGGCTGATCGTGTGGGAGGACTTTATGTTTGCCTGTGCGGTGTACTATCTCTCGGAGGAGTTTGAGGAGAATATCACGGCTGAGTTCATAGACAATGTGAAGCGCATCCGCCACCATGCGTGTCTGGCGCTGTGGTGCGGAAACAATGAGATGGAATCCTTTGTGGAGAGCGGACTGTGGGTGAGCCGGCAGCAGGAGAGGGCGGATTATATCAAGATGTACGAGTATATTATCCCGAAGGTGTTAAAGCAGTATGACCCCAACACCTTTTACTGGCCGTCCAGCCCGTCGTCAGGGGGAAGCTTTGACAATCCGAACGATCCGAACAGAGGTGACACGCATTACTGGGATGTATGGCACGGGAATAAGCCGTTTACCGAGTACCGGAAATTCTTCTTCCGCTATGTATCTGAGTTTGGTTTCCAGTCGTTCCCGCTGATGAAGACGGTGGAATCCTTCACGGAGCCAGAGGACAGGAACATCTTCTCCTATGTGATGGAGAAACACCAGCGCAACAGCGCCGCAAACGGCAAGATCATGAATTATCTCGAGCAGACCTATCTGTACCCGGGCTCCTTTGACATTGCGCTGTATGCCTCCCAGCTTTTGCAGGCGGAGGCACTGCGGTACGGAGTGGAGCATTTCCGGCGGAACAGGGGGCGCTGCATGGGCACAATCATCTGGCAGCTGAATGACTGCTGGCCGGTGGCGAGCTGGGCGACGATAGACTACGACGGGCGCTGGAAGGCGGCACATTATTTTGCGAAACGTTTCTTCGCGCCGGTGCTGCTGTCCTGTGAGGAGGAGGGCATCCTTACGCAGGACACGAACCCGAATGCACAGCCATATGAGGTAAAGAAATCGATCAGGCTCAACGTGGCAAATGAGACCTTGCAGGAGAAGCACCTGCATGTGGAATGGAAGCTGCGGGACAATGAGGGAAGAGTGCTCCGGGGAGACAGCGCGGAGCTGACGGTTCCGGCGTTGTCAGCGGTCTGGCTGGATCAGCAGGATTGCGCAGATGCCTCGCTGTATGAGAATTATGTCAGCTATGAATGCAGGGATGAGGCGGGAGAATGCGTATCGTCCGGTACTGTGCTGTTCTGCCCGCCCAAACAGTTCCGCTTCCGGGAGCCGGGGCTGACGGTGAAGGTAGAGGGCGACAGCCTGCTCGTGACTGCCAAGGGCTTTGCAAAGGCGGTGGAAATTCAGAACGAGGCGCAGGATATGCTGCTGTCCGACAACTATTTCGACCTGAATGCGGAGACGAGAAGGGTAAAAATCCTGAAGGGTGAGCCGACAGGTCTGAAGGTGAGAAGTGTATTCGACATCCGATAAAAGCAAAAGAGGAAGGTGTAGCGCTTAGTCTACACCTTCCCTTTTTATGGAATTATGATGCTGGCTTTTGTTTTCATACATATGGCGGTCTGCCGTGCGAAGCCTGCTCTCCAGATCCATGTTGTCCTCGGGGTTGATCTTGACATAGCCGAGACTGAGGCCGAGATGGAAGGGAAGCTGCAGGCGCTTTGACTCGTGGGCGAGCTTGTCAGTGACATTATCGATCAGCCTGTCGGGGTCAATGTCCTCTGTCCATATACCGCCGATGAAAAATTCGTCTCCGCCGATCCGGCAGATGATCCAGTCGGACGGAAGCTGGGAGCGCAGCACGGACACGGCGGTACGCAGCGCGAGATCCCCGTTGGCATGACCGTACTGATCGTTGATAACCTTCATGCGGTCAATGTCTGCCAGCATAATGACGCTGGTTTTTCCGAGACGGTGAGCCTCCTCCAGCATCGGATAAGCGATCTGTTCGCAGCCTGTCCGGTTGTAAACGCCGGTGAGAACATCCGTGACGGACAGGTTGGTGAGCTTCTGTGTCAGTTCCCGGATCGTGATATTTCTCCGAACCTGCTCCAGACACATATTTACCTGCCGTGTCCAGATGTACAGATAGTGATCCTCCAGAACATCGATATTTCTTGAGAACATGGCAAAGCCATAGGAACGTTCGTCGTTGTGCAGCGGGACAAAGATATACATCGCCGGATCAGGTCTTGTGCTCGCCGCACGGAATATGACATCCCGGCAGCCAATCGTCTGATGAGGTCTTGCGAGCCCATTGTTCAGTGCGCAGATGACATCGATATTTTCGCTGTAGCCGGTCGTTTTCAGGTTGACATCGCGCTCCTGAATGCGGAAAAATTCCTTCTCGAGACAGAGCAGGAAATTGTTGCCCTCCATCCAGTTGCTCCTCTGAAAGAGATGCTTGAAATTCTGGTACAGTGTCTCGGCTGTATCGGAGCCTCTGACAGCCCAGTGGATTTCTCTGAAATGGCAGTCGTAGCGCAGGGCGTCACCCGTGCGGCAGGACGGCTTTGCTTCCTCGGGCATTGCACAGCCGCAGCTCGGACGGCAGATAAAGTTTGTCGGAATGACAGTGGCTGTCGGAATATCGGAGCCCTCTGTCTTGTCCAGCAGAAGCTGCATTGCCTTCTGCCCCATGGCGTGCCAATCGCGGCTGACCGTTGCCAGAGGTGGCTGCATGTCGCGGCTGACCTTGATATTGTCGAAGCCCGTGACGAGAACATCGTCCGGGACATGATAGCCCAGCTCTTCCAGCGCATCGTAGACACCCAGCGCCATCAGATCATTTGCACAGATGAAGGCGTCCGGCAGCCCACCGTGTTCATCGACCCATTTGATGACCTGCGTCTTTGTCGGGTCCTGACTCCATCTGCCGAAGATAATATCCTCATCCTGTATGCGCAGCCCATTTTCGTGCGCGACATTTTTGACTGCCTGAAGCCGCGTGGCATTTTCCACATGATCTTCCGGACCGCTGACATATACAATGTGCTTTACGCCGTGCTCGAGGATCAGATGCCTCGTCAGCTCCTGCATACCGCTGTAATTGTCGGTCAGGATGCTCGGAATGCCGTTTAAGACATATTCCAGGCTGACAGCCGGAATCCCGGACTCCATGACGGAACGGTATACATAGTCGGTTTCTTCCTGTAAATTAAAAGAATTCGTCATCAGAATGGCGAAATCAAAATCCTTCAGATTGGGAAGCCGGAAAATATTCGATTCGCCGATGTTGATTTTCGTGTACTCATCCTTGGCGGAAAAATCCATGAATACAAAGACATCGGTGTCCGTGACCGTGGCAACCTCTGAAACTCCTGTGAGAAACTGCTGTACATAATCGATCGCCCATCCATTGGCGAAAACTGCTAATCTTTTTCTGATGTGAAGCACCCCGCATTCCTGAATAAAACCCCTATAAAGGGAGGATGCCAGAGAACATTGTCCTCTGGCATTTATTATGAAAAAGTTATTTAGTAAACAAGTAACTGTAGCTGGCTTTTTTGTTTGCTTTGTTTTATCTTATGGTCTTAGTATAGGGGAAGAAAATGTCTAAAGAATGATGATTAATTGAAAAATACTTGAATGATTTGTAAACAAAATATGAACGAGACAGTACTTTAGTACTAGCCTCGTTCATGCCGGTCATATTACTTGTTCAGTTTCTCGGGTTCGGGGTACTCCTGACCGAAGGTCTCTACCGTGATGGTGTCGATCACCTGCGGCTCCAAGGGTCTGTCGCTCCAGTCGGTTCTTGTCTCGGCAATCTTGTTTACAACGTCCATACCCTCGATTACCTTGCCGAAAGCGGCATAGCTGCCGTCGAGGTGCGGAGCGTTCTTGTGCATGATGAAGAACTGGCTGCCGGCGGAGTCGGGATGCTGGGCTCTCGCCATGGAGAGCACGCCCTCCGTGTGCTTCAGGGAGTTATCCACACCGTTTGCGGCGAACTCGCCCTTAATGCTGTAGCCGGGGCCACCCATACCTGTTCCGTCGGGACAGCCGCCCTGAATCATGAAGCCCTTGATTACGCGGTGGAAGATCAGACCGTCATAGAACTTCTTGTTGATCAGACTGATAAAATTATTTACGGAAACGGGCGCAATGTCCGGATATAACTCTGCCTTGATGACATCTCCGTTTTTCATGGTAATGGTGACAATGGGATTTTGAGCCATAGGAATTGTCCTTTCTGTGAAAAGTAATTATAATAACTATTGGGATTATACCGCAAAATAAAAAGACCGTAAAGAGGGAAGTGAACGGCATGCACTATTTGGAAAAAACTGAGATTCATACGGAGGAGACAAGAGGAACGCTGTATGTGACGGATGACAGCGGCCTTGCAAATGAGCTTAAAAATAAAGGAGAAGCCGTCCTGATCTATTTTCACTCCGGCAACAGCGGAGAGGATTTCTCGGGGTTCCGTTTTGGGGTGGAGGATCCGGAGCAGTTAGAACCGGAATATGCCGAGCGGGTGTACAGGAGACTGAAAGGTCTGCCGTGGAAGATCCTTGAGACGCAGAGATGCATAGTCCGGGAAACTGTACCGGAGGATGTGGAGGACTTTTTTGCCATTTACAGCGACCCTGCCATCACGGAATACATGGAGGATCTGTACCCGGATAAGGAGCAGGAGCGGGAGTATATCAGGCAGTACATCGAGCAGGTCTACACCTTTTATGAGTTCGGCGTGTGGACGGTCGTGGAGAGGGAGAGCGGCTGCGTGATCGGAAGAGCGGGATTTTCCTATCGCCCCGGCTATGATGAGCCGGAGCTCGGTTATACGATCGGTGTACCGTGGCAGCGGAAGGGCTATGCCGAGGAGGTCTGCCGCGCCATCCTCGCCTATGGCTGGGAGCAGCTTGGCTTTGAGTGCGTTCAGGTGCTGGTGGATGCGGAGAACGAACCGTCACTGCTTCTCTGCGACAAGCTGGGCTTTCAGGCAGTGGAGGAGCTCGCTATGAACGACAGACCGTTTTTCCGTCTCTTGATAAAAAATAAAAATTAGTTGTTGACAGGGAGAAGGTGCGGTGCTATACTCCCATACATAAAGCGAAGGCGCTATGGAGAGATCCGTAGTGCCTTTTTGTTTTTGACGATGCGATGGGGCTTCAAAGGGAAGAGTCTCGGCATCGTTTTTTTTTATAAAATTCATAAGAGGAGGAAATATTATGACTGAGGAGATTATGAGTGCTGTTCACGGAGAAGTATTTGGCGTCTGGTTTCTGATCGGCGCCGCGTTGGTATTCTGGATGCAGGCGGGCTTTGCAATGGTTGAGACCGGTTTTACCAGAGCGAAGAACGCCGGCAACATTATTATGAAGAATCTGATGGATTTCTGTATCGGTACAGTGGTATTCATCCTGATCGGATTCGGACTGTTTCTGGGGGAGGATCTTGTCGGATTGATCGGCAAGCCCGGATTTGACATTTTTACATCCTATAAGGACTTTAACTGGTCTGCTTTCGTATTTAACCTTGTGTTCTGTGCTACGGCAGCAACGATCGTATCCGGCGCCATGGCAGAGAGAACAAAGTTCCTTTCCTATTGTATCTATTCCGGTGTTATCTCAGCCCTGATCTATCCGGTAGAGGCACACTGGATCTGGGGCGGCGGCTGGCTTGTACAGCTCGGCTTCCATGACTTTGCAGGTTCCTGTGCGATCCATATGGTCGGCGGTATCTCGGCGCTGATCGGTGCGAAGATGCTCGGGCCCCGTATCGGAAAGTTTACAAAGGATAAGAGCAGACATATCACAAAAGTGCATGCTTTCCCCGGACACAACATTCCGATCGGTGCACTCGGCGTATTCATCCTCTGGCTCGGCTGGTACGGCTTTAACGGTGCAGCGGCAACGAGCGTTGAACAGCTCGGTTCCATCTTTGTCACCACGACAATCGCTCCGGCTGTGGCAACAGTGGCCTGTATGATTTTTACCTGGATTAAGTACGGCAAGCCCGATGTTTCCATGTGTCTGAACGCTTCCCTTGCAGGACTGGTTGCAATTACCGCATCCTGTGACGTGACAGATGCTTTCGGTGCAATCATCATCGGTACGGTCGGCGGTCTGCTGGTTGTGTTCGGTGTCTGGTTCTTGGATAATAAGTTACATATCGATGACCCCGTCGGTGCTGTTGCGGTTCACTGCCTGAACGGTATCTGGGGAACAATCGCTGTCGGACTTTTTGCAACAAATTCCGCACCCGGCTACAGCATCGCGGATGCAAACGGTGTAGAACTTACCGGTCTGTTCTATGGTGGCGGCTTTAAACTGCTCGGGCTTCAGCTTTTAGGCTTCGCATCTGTTGCAGCGTGGACAGCTGTCACTATTACCATCACCTTCCTTGTAATCAAGGCGACTGTCGGACTCCGCGTCTCAGAGGAAGAGGAAATCGTAGGTCTGGATGCGAAGGAGCACGGTCTTGCATCGGCATATGCGGGCTTTTCCATCATGGATGTATCGGGCGGTCTGATGGATGTAAATGAAAATACAGATCTCGGCGAGAGCGAGTACGATGCGGCATCCGAGACGAAGAAGAAAGCCTCCGTTCCTGTTGTGGAGGTTCCCTCCGCAGTATCTACGGGCATGCATAAGGTAGTTATCATTGCAAAGATGACAAGATATGATGCGTTGAAGAAGGCTATGAATGACCTCGGTGTAACCGGTATGACGGTGACGAATGTTATGGGCTGCGGCATCCAGAAGGGAGCCGGTGAGAAGTACCGTGGCGTCGAGATGGATGCGACGTTGCTGCCGAAGGTCAAGGTTGAGGTTGTTGTGAGCAAGATTCCTGTCGAAAATGTGATAGAGGCCGCAAAGAAGGCGCTTTACACGGGACATATCGGAGACGGCAAGATCTTTGTATATAATGTAGATAAGGTTGTAAAGGTTCGTACCGGTGAGGAGGACTTTGCAGCACTGCAGGATGTTGAATAAGCGTTCATCTAATTCCCTTAGTTTAGTATAGCGGAAGCCGTATGTCTGCGACACATGCGGTGGCCCCGGGTGCTTCCACCACCCGGGGCCTTTCCGCGTCTGTGATTTATTTACCGTAAAAGATCTGTGCAATCGGGGAATCCGGCGACAGGATCACGGTCTTGTTGCCGCCCTGCATGGACAGCTTCAAAGCGTCCAGACTTCTGACGAAGGAGTAGAACTCCTGCTTGGATTCGTCGTTGTACGCCTCCGACAGGATTCTCATGTATTCCGCTTCACCCTCCGCGATCAGGATAGCGGCATCCTTCTCTGCCTCGGACAGCATGACGGTGACATCCTTGTCGGTCGTATTCCGGATCTTCTGTGCCTCGGAACTTCCCTCTGCCGTGTAGGTCGCTGCAATGTTGTCACGCTCAGAGATCATTCGCTCGTAAACGGCAGCCTTGTTGTCACTCGGAAGATCGAGCTTCTTTGTCTCGCAATCCAGAAGTTCAATGCCGTATTGATCCAGCGAGGAACCGATATTGCTTATGATTGCCGCAGAGAGCGCGCCGTTACGTCCGGAAATGACATCCTCCTGCGTCGTGCTGCTGATGACGTTCTTCGTCGAGTTGTACACAATGGCATCGAGACGACCCTCCGCCGCGGAAATAGAACAGTTTAAGGTCTGCGCAAACTTAATAGGGTCGGTGATATGCCAGAGGATGTAGCTGTCGCAGATCATGGATTTCTTGTCGCTGGTAATGACATCCGAGGGAGACAGGTCGTATAGCAGTGTCTGCTTCGGGAGCGTATCGACGCTCTGGATGAAGGGAACCTTGAAGCTCAGCCCCGCCTCTGATATAACGTGGTCAATCTTACCGAACTGCCGGATCAGACTGTACTCATTTTCCTTTGTGATGACGATGCTGGATGCACCGATCATCAATACCACAAATACAATGACTGCTATAAAAATTTTTTTAACTGTTTTCATCGTTTATTCTATGCCTCTCTAATTGGACTCCGAACTGCTGTCGGAGGTGCTGTTGCCGTTACTTCCGGTGAAGGATTCGATAGGGTATATGGTCTGGACATCTCCGTTGGGGCTCTCGATGATGACCTTGAGGTCGGGGAGAACCTCCTCCATCGCCTCGTAGAACATACGCTGTCTTGTCACGGCGGGGTTTTTCAGATATTCAGCATACATGGCATTAAATCGTGCCACCTGTGCAGTCGCCTCATTGATACGCTCGGTCTTCTGCGCCTCGGCATCCTTTAAGATACCGTCCGCCTGGGCCTGTGCGGAGGGAAGCTGCTCGTTCCGGTATTTGTTGGCATTGTTCAGAGCGGTTTCCTTGCCCTGCTTCGCTGTTTCAACAGCCTTGAAGGCTTCCATGACCTCAGCGGTGGGCGGCTCGGAATCCTGTATGGTAATGTTTACGAGCTGTACGCCGATGTCGTGCTCGTCAAGCCGTTCCACGATCATCTCCTTGATCGCTGCCTGAATCTCATTTTTTCCTGTCGTCAGGACATCATCGACGGTGTAGCTTCCTATGACGGTGCGGATGCAGCTCTGGCTGATGTTCCGCAGAATGTCAAGCGGGCGCTTTGAGGCGTACAGTGCCTTTACGGGGTCGCTGTAGCGGTACTCCACATAGAAGTCAACGTCGATAAAGTTGAAGTCCGAGGTAATCATCAGGGATTCATCTTCATTGACACTGTTGTTGTCGCTGTAATAGCCGATGGAAAAGCCCTGAATCGTTGTGTTGACCTTTCTGACCTGCTGGATGAAGGGGATCTTGAAGTGCAGACCCGGGTCGGTCACGGCGGTTGCCTTGCCGAGGGTGATCAGCACAGCCTGCTCCTGTTCCTTGATCTCATAGGTGGTATTCAGAAGAAGGATGAGGACGACAATGACTGCTGCCGCAATGCCGAAGATCTTGCCTGTGGGCTTCCGCTTCGGGCTTGCCTGTGAACCTCCATCCATTGTTGTAAAACCGTTTTGTCTGTTGCGAAATGAATCGCGCATAATTGTGCTCCTTTCTCTTGGGTACATCATTGAGTTGACACTATCATACTAAAAATACTCCGGAAAGGCAATGGAAACTCCTGCACGATAAGGGGCAGTAACGTGGCTGGATTGTTACGAGGAAATAGCTTGCGGGCGCGGCTTAAAAGAGATAAGATGATAATAATAGCGGCATTTGCCGCAGGGAGGAGCGACAGGAGAGATGAAGGTATATATCTGTTTCCCGGAAGGGCGGGCAAAGGCACTGACAATGAGCTATGACGACGGCAAGGTGCAGGACGAAAGACTTGTGGAAATCTTCAATAAGCATGGCATCAGGGGAACCTTTAACCTCAACTATGGTATGCTCGGCAAGGAGCCGCGGCTTCCGGCGGAAAGGGTGAAGGAGCTTTACCGGGGACATGAGATTGCAACACATACCATGACGCATCCGACGATTGCGAGATGCCCGATGGCGGCGGTGGCGGAGGAAATCCTCGAGGACAGAAAGGGACTGGAACAGCTGACCGGGCAGATTATCCGGGGACACGCCTATCCCAACGGCTCCTATAACAGCGAGATCAAGCAGCTTTTTCGGCAGCTGGGAATTGCCTATGCGAGAGTGGTACAGGCAGTGGACGACTTTGCGCTTCCGGCTGACCCTTATGAATGGCACCCGACCTGCCATCACAATGATCCGGGGCTGATGGACAAGGCGAAGTTCTTTGCCGAATTTAAGAAGAAGCAGTATCTGAAGCTGATGTATGTATGGGGGCACAGCTATGAATTCGACCAGAATGATAACTGGGGAGTTATTGAAGAGTTCTGCGAGTTCATGGGAGGACGGAAGGATATCTGGTACGCCACAAACATAGAGATCATTGATTATATGGAGGCGGCCGGCGCATTGAAATTTTCAGCCGACGGGACGAGAGTGTTCAACCCGTCCGCGGAGAGTGTCTGGCTTGAGATTGATGATGAGAGGTATGTGGAGGCAAAAGGCGGCTGCGTGACGGAACTGGTATAATCAGTGACACTGCGGCTTGCAGGATAAATTACGGAATGGGAGGGCAGGGCAGATGACGGATATTATTGTAATTGGGGCGGGCGTTACGGGCTGCGCGATCGCAAGGGAGCTTTCGCGTTACCATCTGGAGATCACGGTTCTCGAGCGGGCTTCGGATGTCTGTGAGGGAACGTCAAAGGCGAACAGCGGGATTGTTCATGCCGGATATGACGCGCATCCCGGCACGTTAAAGGCGAAGCTGAATGCAGAGGGCAACAGGCTGATGGAGGCGCTGTCAGAGGAGCTGGATTTCCCTTTTAAGCGGAACGGTTCTCTTGTCCTATGCTTCGACGAGGCGGACAGACCGAGGCTTCAGAAGCTGCTGGAGCAGGGTATCGAAAACGGTGTGAAGGAGCTGCGGATCCTTGAGAAGGAGGAACTGAAGGCGCTTGAACCAGAAATCTCAGATTCGGCGGTTGCGGCGCTCTATGCGCCGACGGGAGGGATTGTCTGTCCGTTCGGGCTGACAATCGCGCTGGCGGAGAACGCGGCGGTCAACGGTGTCCTGTTTGAACTGAACACGGAGGTCGAAAAGGTTGAGAAGAAAGAGGGCGGCTATCTTGTGACAACCGGCCGCGGGACATATGAGGCGAAGGTTGTCGTCAATGCGGCGGGAGTCTACGCGGATCGCTTTCACAATATGGTCAGCGGAGAAAAGCTCCATATTATTCCCCGGAAGGGCGAATACTGCCTGATGGATAAAAAGGTCGGAGGGTTGGTGAGCCGGACGATCTTCCAGCTGCCGACGAAATACGGCAAGGGCGTTCTGGTTACACCGACGGTTCACGGCAATCTGCTCGCGGGCCCGACAGCGGTTGACACCGAGGATCATGAAGGAATCAACACCACCCGCGAAGGCATGGAGGATGTGCTGAGGCGCGCGGCGGCGAGCGTTACCGCCCTTCCGACGAGACAGATCATTACCTCCTTTGCCGGACTCCGGGCGCATGAGGAGAAGGGCGATTTTGTCCTTGGACAGCCGGCGGACGCAGAGGGCTTTTTCGACGCTGCGGGAATCGAGTCTCCGGGACTGACCTGCGCACCGGCGCTGGGGAAAATGCTTGCGGAGCAGATCGCCGCATACCTCTCGGCGGCCGAAAGGAAGGATTTTATAGCGGTGAGAAAGGGCATTCCGAATATGGAATCGGCATCCCCGGAGGAAAAGCAGCGGCTGATCGCCGAAAATCCCCTGTATGCAAACGTGGTGTGCAGATGCGAACTGGTAACGGAGGGTGAGATTGTGGATGCCATTCACAGACCGCTCGGCGCGACGACGCTGGACGGCATCAAACGGCGGACAAGGGCAGGAATGGGGCGCTGTCAGGCGGGCTTCTGTTCCCCTAAAACGGTGGAAATTCTGGCGAGGGAACTTGGAAGGGACATGGGAGAGATCAGCAAGAAGGGCAGTGGAAGTGAGTTCCTTACAGGCTATGACAAGGACGGAATCGATGCGGGAGAGGGGGATGCGAGATGAAGAAGGATCTGGTGATTATCGGAGGCGGCCCGGCGGGACTTGCCGCAGCGATTGCCGCAAGAGAGGCAGGCGTGGAGGATCTGCTGATCGTGGAGCGCGATGCCAGACTCGGCGGCATCCTCAACCAATGCATCCACAACGGCTTCGGTCTGCATACCTTCAAGGAGGAGCTGACCGGCCCAGAGTATGCGGCGAGGTATATCGAACAGGCGCGGGAGCTGGAAATTCCCTATAAATTAAACACTATGGTCGTTGATCTGACACAGGTGTCGGAAGATGGCACAAAGCTTGTGACGGTCATGAACCGCGAGGAAGGACTGTATGTGATCGAGGCGAAGGCGGTCATTCTTGCCATGGGGTGCCGTGAGCGTTCCAGAGGAGCGCTGAATATTCCCGGCTATCGTCCGGCGGGAATTTATTCTGCGGGCACGGCGCAGCGCTATGTAAATATGGAAGGAAGAATGCCCGGCAGAGAGGTTGTCATTCTCGGCTCCGGTGATATCGGATTGATTATGGCGCGCCGGATGACCCTCGAGGGCGCAAAGGTAAAGCTCGTGGCGGAGCTGATGCCGTACTCCGGCGGGCTTAAGAGAAACATTGTGCAGTGTCTGGACGATTTCGGTATACCGCTTAAGCTGAGCCATACGGTTGTTGACATCAAGGGACGCGACAGGGTCGAAGCGGTTGTCATCGCTGCTGTCGATGAGCATTTAAAGCCCATCCCCGGAACGGAGGAGGAAATTCCCTGCGATACCCTGCTTCTGTCCTGCGGACTGATTCCTGAGAATGAGCTTTCAACCAATCTGGGCGTCGGGATGAACCCCGTGACAAACGGGCCGAAGGTCAATGAAAGCCTTGAGACGGACAAGGCGGGTGTCTTTGCCTGCGGGAATGTCCTCCATGTACATGATCTTGTGGATTATGTTTCCGAGGAGGCGGCACAGGCGGGCAGACATGCGGCGGCATACCTGAGAGGGGAACGGAAGTCCTCCGGAAAGGAAATCCCCATCAGAGCGGTGAACGGTGTGCGCTATACGGTTCCCTCCTCGATCGATGTTCAGCGGATGGAGGAGACGCAGATCGTCCGCTTCCGTGTAGACAATGTGTACCGGGATGCGGCGGTTGAGATTGCCTATAACGGCAGCGTTGTCAGCAGCAGGAAAAAGAAGGTGCTGGCTCCCGGCGAGATGGAGCAGATCTTTCTCAGAAGGGCGGAGCTGGAGCAGACGCAGGATCTTGCAGAGATCACGGTTTCACTGCGGAAAGGATGAGCTTATGGAAAAGAGAGAATTCGTTTGTATCGGCTGTCCGCTTGGCTGTAACGTGACAGTAGAATTAGAAGGAACCGCTATCCGGCAGATCAGCGGAAATACCTGTCCGCGCGGGGCGGATTATGTGACAAAGGAGCTGACTGATCCCCGCCGCATCGTGACGAGTCTGGTGCGCGTCCACGGGGGAGAACTGCCGGTCGTCTCCGTGAAGACCGCCGCCGACATTCCGAAGGATAAGATAGCGGACTGTATCAGGGAGCTGAAAAAAATTGAGCTTCAGGCACCGGTTCATATGGGGGAGGTCGTCGCGGAGAACATCTGCGGAAGCGGCGTCAATGTGGTGGCTACGCGAACTGTGCTGTAAATAAATTATAAATAAGGAGAGGTATCGGTATGCGGAAATATGTGATGGCACTGGATCAGGGGACGACAAGCTCCCGCTGTATTTTGTTTGATAAATCGGGGAATATCTGCTCAATGTCCCAGAAGGAATTTACACAGATCTATCCCCAGCCGGGCTGGGTGGAACACAACCCGATGGAGATATGGTCGAGCCAGCTTGCGGTTGCGACAGAATGTATGGCGATGGTCGGGGCGACACATGAGGACATCGCGGGCATCGGCATTACGAACCAGAGAGAGACGACGATACTCTGGGACGGGAAGACCGGAGAGCCGGTCTATAACGCGATTGTATGGCAGTGCCGCAGAACGGCGGACATGATCGAGGAACTCAAGAGGGACGGCTTCGACGGGACGATCCGGGAGAGGACAGGGCTGATTCCAGATGCCTATTTCAGCGCATCGAAGATTGCATGGATACTGAAAAATGTACCCGGCGCAAGGGAGAAGGCGGAGGCTGGCGAACTGCTCTTTGGAACGGTAGACACATGGCTGATCTGGAACCTGACAAAGGGTGCCGTTCATGTGACCGATTACACGAATGCATCGAGAACGATGCTGTTCGACATTCACAGACTCTGCTGGGATGAGGAGATTCTGGCGCGGTTCGAGATTCCGGCATGCATTCTTCCCGGGGTAAAACCCTCCAGCTGCGTGTATGGACATACGGATGCCTCCGTGCTGGGCGGTGAGATACCGATTGCCGGTGCTGCGGGAGACCAGCAGGCGGCGCTCTTCGGGCAGTGCTGCTTTGAACAGGGAGAGGTGAAAAATACCTACGGAACGGGTTGCTTCTTATTAATGAATACAGGTACGGATGCAATAGAGTCAAAGTCCGGTCTGTTGACGACGATTGCGGCGAGCACCTCCGAAAAGGTGGAATATGCGCTTGAGGGCAGCGTGTTTGTGGCGGGCGCCGGGGTGCAGTGGCTGAGGGACAGTATGCGTATGCTGAAAAGCGCGTCACAGTCGCAGGAATATTGTGAGGCAGTGGAGGACACGGCGGGAGTGTATGTCGTTCCGGCATTTGCGGGCATGGGAGCACCGTACTGGAACCAGTATGCGCGAGGAACCGTCGTCGGACTGACGAGGGGCTGCAGCAAGGAGCATTTTATCCGTGCGGTGCTGGAATCCATCGCGTACCAGACGGCGGATGTGCTCCGTGCGATGGAACAGGACAGCGGCATTCACTTAAAGAGCCTGAAGGTAGACGGTGGGGCGAGTGCGAATGACTTCCTGATGCAGTTTCAGGCGGATATTGTCGATACGGATGTGCGCAGACCGAAGTGCATCGAGACAACGGCGCTTGGGGCGGCATATCTGGCGGGACTGGCAGTCGGGTACTGGCGCGACCGTGATGAAATCCGGGAAAACTGGCAGATTGGCGCAGTGTTCGGCTCGAAAATGGATGCCGGGAAGCGGGAAAAGCTCCTCAAGGGCTGGAGGAGAGCCGTAAAATGCGCGCTGATCTGGGCGGAGGATGAGGATTAAAATTGAGCGGTTGCGTTTTTTCCGACAAACGTTTAAAATAGGACGAGTATAGTGTGTTTTCATGGAAAGCGGGTGCAGGCTTGGGAAGCATGACGGAAGAAATTCAAAACTACATAGATGACATCATAAAAGAGAGAAGAGCAAACGGATTCTTCGATTATCAAACCTGCCAGACGGTGCTTGAGCACGCAGCAGAGTTAAAATCGGACGCTGTTTCCGGTATGGGTTATTACTATTTTGCAGAGTACTACTGGAACCGTGGGGAGTACGAGGAGACAATGTACTGTCTCAGCGAATGCACGAAGTGCTTTCAGGCGGAAGAGATGTTTGAATTTCTTGCCAGAAGCTATAATCTGATGGGCATTGTCACGGATGAGCAGGGCAACCGTGTCATCGCGCTGAACTATTTTTACTCGGGATTGCAGTATGCGGAGAAAAACGACCTGTTCTATGTGCAGGCGATGCTTGAGGGAAATATCGGAAAGATTCTGATGTGCCTGAAGAGGTACGAAGAGGCGGCGGCAAGGTTTGCACAGTCGATCATACGCTACGAGGAGGCGGATGAGACCTATCACAGACTGCTGCACATGATGAACTGTATGCTGCGCTGCGGAATGTGTTACCTGAAGCTCGGCAGGACAGAGGATGCTTATGCCATGTGGGACAAGGTGGAGAAGGTGCGCCGCGAACATTCCGGCAAGGATTATTCCCAGATTAACCTGTTGCTCTTTGAGGCGGAGTGTGAGGCAAAAAAGGGCAGTGTACAGCGTGCTCGGGAGTGCATAGAAGGCATTTTGTGGTGTCTGGAAGGACTAAACGATATTTCGGAGGTGCGGGTCGGTCTGACGGAGCTTGCGGAGCTTATGACCCAGACAGGGGATGCCGTTCAGGCGGATCGTTTCTTTGAAATAGCGGAAGGCAAGGGGCTGGAAAAGCAGCCCATCATGGAGATGGATCTGTATCCGAGCCGCAGTGCATATCTGCTGAAGCAGGGGCGTGATGTGGATTATCTGCGTTGTACCAGAAGATATTTTACCAATTACGAGAGAGATCGCCAGAACAAGAAGCAGGTGGCGGCGAGGATGATGGAGCTGCGCGACAGACTCCAGACGATGGAACAGGAGAGGGAGCGCATGCGTGCTGCAAACCGCAGACTGGAGACCATAGCGCTCTATGACTCCATGACAGGCCTCGCGAACCGCACCTATCTGCACGAATATATTTCTGCGAAGTTCGAGGAAGCGCATCAGGAAAAGAAGCTGTTCGGAATCGAACTGATGGATATTGATTATTTTAAGCAATTTAACGATACCAACGGACATCTTGCGGGCGACGCCTGCATCGAGGAGGTTGCGAATGTCCTGAGAAAGGTAGAGAATGAGAATATCTTCTGCGGCAGATACGGCGGCGACGAATTTATGATCGTTTATACCGGGATGACCGTAGATGAGATCAGGGAGGTAACGGAAAAGATCCAGACCGGAGTCAGGGCGTTGAAGATTCCGCACATTTCCTCCAGCTGTACGGATATTGTCACGGTCAGCCAGGGAGTGTTTGTGCGCGTGCCGGACGAGCAGAACAGAGAGTGGGATTACAGTGTCAGGGCGGATGCGATCCTCTATCAGGCGAAGAAGAGCGGAAAGAACTGCTATAAGATCGATACGGAGTTTTTTGATACTGATAATTGACAGGAGGAAATAGGATGCTGGTTCAGAAATACAGGGATATGCTTTCGGCGAAGTCCGTGATCAGGCAGCTTTCGGAGTTCGCGACGGCGAGAGGGCAGGAGATCGGATATGAGAATGTGTTTGACTACAGTCTTGGAAATCCGTCGGTACCTGTGCCGCAGGAATTTACAGATACCATGATGCATATGCTTTCTACAAAAGAGCCGAATGTACTTCACGGCTACAGCCCGAGCCTTGGAATCACCTCTGTGCGTGAGGCGGTTGCGGCTTCGCTGGAGCGGCGCTTCGGGCTGCCCTACCGCAAGGAGCACATTTTTATGGCATCCGGTGCAGCGGGCGCTCTTGCACATGCTTTCCGGCTGGTGACAGAGCCGGGCGACGAAATACTGACCTTCGCGCCCTTTTTTCCGGAGTATCATCCCTATGTCGATCTGACGGGGGCGGCGCTCAAGGTTGTGCCCCCCGATACGGAAAGCTTTCAGATTAATTTTGAGGCATTTAAAGAACTGCTCACGGAAAAGGTCATGGCAATCCTTATCAATACGCCGAACAACCCCTCGGGAGTCGTCTATTCCGATGAGACGCTGAAAAAGCTGGCAGAGGTTCTGAAGGAGAAATCCGAACAGTATGGACATGAGATCTATCTGATCTCGGATGAACCCTACAGGGAAATCGTCTTTGAAGGAACGAAGATTCCCTGCGTGTCTCAGTTCTATGACAACACGATCATGTGCTACTCGTTCTCGAAATCTCTGTCTCTTCCGGGCGAGAGAATCGGATATGTGGCGATTAATCCCCGCTGCGCACACGCGGAGGAAATGGTCTACATGTGTGGTCAGATATCCAGAGGAATCGGTCATAACTGCCCGCCGTCCATTATCCAGCTGGCGGTGGCGGAGGTGCTTGACAAGACTGCGGACCTGAGCGTTTATGAGACGAATATGAAGCTGATTTACGAGGAGCTTGTCAGGCTGGGCTTTACCTGCGTGAAGCCGGGAGGCACCTTCTATATTTTCCCGAAGGCGCTGGAGGACGATGCGAAGTTGTTCTGCCAGAAGGCATTGAAGTATGATCTGATCTTAGTTCCGGGAGATACCTTTGGCGCGCCGGGCTTTTTCAGGATGGCATACTGCATTGATACGGAAAAGGTGGAGCGGTCGCTTGTGGCACTGCGGAGATTTGTACAGGAAGAGTACAGACACTAGAAAGCATAGAATAGAGAATGCGATGGAGGCAATATGTTAGATCTTATTAAGGCAATTATTTACGGTATCGTTGAGGGAATTACGGAGTGGCTGCCGATCAGCAGCACCGGGCATCTGATTCTGATAGAGCAGTTTATCCCGTTCAACGGAGCCAGCGAGGGCTTCTTCGACATGTTCGACGTTGTAATCCAGCTGGGAGCGATTCTGGCGGTGGTTGTGCTGTTCTGGAATAAAATATGGCCCTTTGCCCTGACAAAGAAGCAGAGACAGGGACAGACCGGCGTGGGCGCATTCTTTAAGAAGGACATCTGGATCATGTGGTTCAAGATACTGGTATCGACGGTACCGGCAGCAGTGATCGGAGGGCTGTTTGACGATGTGTTCAACAGGCTGTTCTACAACCCGGTCTGCGTGGCACTGGCACTGATTATCTTCGGTATTGCGTTCATCCTTGTCGAGAACTGGAATCGGACGAGAACCCCGAAGATCAATTCCCTCGCGGAGATTACCTACACGACGGCGCTTATGATAGGATTCTTCCAGGTGCTTGCAGCGATCTTTCCCGGAACCTCCCGTTCCGGCGCGACCATCGTGGGAGCATTGCTGATCGGGGTGTCCAGAACGGTTGCAGCGGAATATACCTTTTTCCTTGCAATTCCGGTCATGTTCGGCGCAAGTCTTCTCAAGGTTATGAAATTCGGCTTTTCCTTTACGGGAAATGAACTGATGCTTCTTCTCACGGGAACGGTAGTCTCCTTTGTCGTTTCCCTGTTTGTGCTTCGTTTCCTGATGGGCTATATCAAAAAACACGATTTCAAGGTGTTCGGCTGGTATCGAATTGTGCTGGGTGCGATTGTTCTATTATATTTTGCACTCGGAGCAAGATAAATTATTCTTATGAAGGGAGAGAAACAAATGAAAAAGGTGTTAAAGCAGCCTTTGTTCTGGCTATCCTTTATCTGCTTTGCCGCTGCGATTGCTATTGCTGTGATTGGAAATGTTGCTCATCCGAGAATGAGCATACTCGCAAAGCTCGAGAATGGGATCAACAGCAAGAGCGCAGAGAAGGTAGTATCCTGTATGACACCGGAAGCGCAGGCAATGGTGCAGGCGCTTGGAGGCTTGGATGCTCTGGGGACGGAGGAGCTGTTTGACAGCATGAACGGCAAAATCCACATTGTCACCGGAGCCGTGGAGGAGACAGATGACGCTATTACCGTCACCGGATATATCATCGGTTACGGCACGGATGGCAGCTATCTGGACACGGAGAGTCAGGAGTTCGATATTGTCGTGATTGACGGCAAACAGTATTTGCAGGATTATTAAACTATCTGGAGGCAAAAGATGAAAAGAATATTCAAAAGAAGTTCTCTGATCTGCCTGTTTGCCCTCTGTCTGCTGTTGATGACAGGTTGTAGTGCCGGTTCTACGATCGGAACAACCCTGACGATCAACAGTGATTTCAGCGGAAACAGACAGATGAACATTGTCATCGCGGACAGCGTATTCAATGATTATTTCAACGGAACGATAGATGACCTCAACGCAGCAATCGGTGAGGCGTGTCCGGCGGAGATGACATGGCAGTATGCGGAGGACAACGGAGTCAAGACCTATACGGTAAATCTGGACTTCTCCTCTGTGGAGGATTATAAGGCTAAGGTCACGGCGGTTCTCGGCAGGGAGCCGGAGATCACAATCTCAGCGCCTGAGAGCGTATGGGCGGCGGGACTGTTTGTGGAGGAGGACTTTAATTCGGAGGAGTTGCTTGAGTGGCTTCAAAACGCACTGGTAGAAAAAGGCTATGTCTCGGAGGAGAATGCCGGGATGATTTTCTCGTCGGGAGAAACGCAGGTCGTTTACGGCGTGGATACCTATTCCACCAATTCCCAGATCTATGTAGACCGGCTGGAATATGTATCAATTGACAGTATCGCGGTCTATACCGACGTACACGGACTGGATGAATTTGACAGAAGTGTCGTATTTAATATTCCTGCCTATTCCATGGAGCGTAAGGGCGAAGAAATCATGAATTATATGAACGCTGTCGCTGAGGGAAATTTCGAGGGCAGCTGGGAGACTCTTGAGGACGGTGCAGGCGTGTTCACTGCCACGGCGAAGTCGATGACGGGAGAACAGCTGAATGCATTTGACTCACAGGTGTTCCCTTCCCAGAATACCTACATAGAGATCGATAACAACGGCGCTGCGGCTTCTCCGTTCGTATTCAGCCGGAACATTGCAGAATACCTAGGTCTTGACAATTATATGGCGGACAATTACACTTCCGTCCAATATGAATATTTTGTCAAGGCGGATACAGGTTATCAGGTGAGCGTCAATGGCTATAGCGATAACGGAAATACAGACTACGCCCTGCTTTGGAGCGGATGGTGCGGCAGTGATGGTATGCAGATTCCGCTGGAAATAGAGAAGGTGTATAAGGTTCAGAGCCTTGACGTCGATTCTGAGTATTCCAGATTCGGCGGAACGTGGAAAAGAGACAGCGTGTTCACACTGGAACAGCTTCCGGATGAACAGGAGCAGGGTGTGATTCTGGAAAGACTCACAGCGGTCATCGACGATGCTGAGCCGGAGAGCACGGAAGCCGGAGACGAGACCACCGGGGAAACGACAGCGAAGCCGGAGGCTAAGACAGAGATCACGACCGAGGCATCGGAGGAAGGTTTCCAGATCAGGGTTAAGCAGAGCGGCACAGAGGCGGGAATTGCGGAAGCATCTTCGCAGCTGTTCGGGTATGCCGGAACGCTTTCCTATGCCGGAGACAATGAGTTCTGGCGCATAAAGAAGCAGGAGGTCTTTGAGGAGAATACGAGATTCGGCGGTCTGCTTGAAAATGTGACTTCGGATTTCGCAATCCAGTATACCTTGAAGATAGGCGGACTGACGCAGATGCTTGGCTACAGCTCAAGCGGCATCGCTGCTACAGAGGAAGCCTTCAGCGGCGGAAAGCTGGAGCTTACCTTCTCGGGAACGGGAATCAATGTGCTGTACACGGGAACAAGAATTGATCCGATTGCCATTGCATTCTGGGCACTGATCGCACTGGGTGTGCTGTTCCTTCTGATCGTGCTGATTAAGGCTGGATTATTTAAAAAGAAACCGGCAAAGGAGACAGCAGAGATTCCGGCAGCAGCCGTGACACAGCCGGCAGCGGAGAGCGCGGCAACAGCCACAGCACAGCCGACAGCAGTTGATCCGCAGCCCGCGGTAGAGGCACCTGCGGCGGAGACCGACAAAAAATTCTGCGAAAACTGCGGTGCACAGGTGGAGCCGGGCGCGAAATTCTGTGAGAACTGCGGGAAACCGTTATAAACGAGAGATAAAAAATATAAATATAAAGGAGAGAAGAAAAATGGCATTTTGTAAGTATTGCGGAAAGGAACTTAAGGACGGAGAGGTATGTAGCTGCAGAACCACAACGGCAGGAAGCAGCGAGGCAGGAGCGGCTCAGCCCGCAGCAGCTGCAACCGCACAGGCAACGGCAGCGCAGCCTGCAGCAGCAACTGCAGCAACGGGAACGGCACAGGCAGCAGGTGCAGCCACACAGACAACGGCAGGAACAACTGCACAGACAACAGCAGGAGCCGCGGCAGCAGGAGCCGCCGCAGGAGCAGCTGCAGCACCTAAGGTAGATACTGAAAAGATCGCATCTACCGCTAAGAAGGTGGGCGGAATGTATCTTAAGATCTGGGCGAAGCCTGCAACCGTAGGCAAGGAGATGATGGCATCCGTTGATATGATCCAGGGACTCTGCATGGTTGTCGTTCAGGCTCTGCTGTCCTCGATCTTCAGTCTCTGCATCGCTGGAAAGATAAACGGAGCGTTAGCTGATGCATTTTCATCCTACACAAGCCTGCTGGGCAGCGATTACGCTAAACAGTTCAAGGTATCGGGCGCTAAGGTATTTTTCCTGACCCTGCTGCTTTCCCTCCTGTTCTCTGTGATCTGGGGACTGGCTTTCGCACTGGTTGGCCTGATCAGCAAGGCAAAGATGGGACTTGGACAGATCGTTGCACTGATGGCGGCACGTTCTGTCATCGTAGCGCCCCTGACGGTTCTTGCCTGCATTGTATTCTGGATCAGCCCTGCTGTCGGCCTCGTGATCTTCTTTGGCTCTATCCTGATGGTAATCTGTACAACGGCAGAGATGGTGAAAGCTGTACAGGGAGTGACTGCAGATAAGTGTGTATATCTGACATTCATCGGCGTACTTCTCTTCATCATTGTGTTTGTTCTGATCGGTTCCAAGGCGATCGGTGCATACATTCCTGAGGGAATTATCAGCAGCCTTGACAGCGTGTCCAGCCTGTTCTAAAGGATGAAACGAGCAGGACGTTTTCTGCTGACTGCACTTTATGCAATATTGCTCCATCTGGTGATCCTCTCGCTGGTGCTGCTTCTTACCGTCTTCCGGGCGGGTTTCCTTGAACGGGAGAGCGAGGCTTACGGCGTGGCGCAGAAGCTCGGGATGTCAGCGCCCGAACTGCGCGACGTGACAGAACAGATGATGCGCTATGTCATCCGTGGAGAGGAGATACCGGAGGAGCAGGAGTTCTTTAACGGGCGGGAGCTGGAGCATTTGGCTGACATACGGCAGATGATGGTGGTATGGCATTTTGGGCTTTGCTTTGGAATGATTCTTCTGGCTGTCATGAGCACCTTCTACATCAGAAGGGGTGACATCCGGCGGATCTGCAAGAGCTATCTGTATTCGTGGCTGTGGATTGCCGCAGCGGGAATCTGCCTCGCTGTTATCGCCGTGACAAGGCTTAACGCATTTGTAAATGGTCTGCACAGGTTTTTCTTTCGCAACAACAGATGGATATTGAACCCGGCGACGGATCGGCTGATCTGGCTGTTTCCTGCCGGGCTGTTCAGAGATGGATTATTTCTTGTACTTGGGGTGGGAGCTGTCGTTCATCTGACGCTTATGACAGGTGCACTGTTTCTATTGAAAAGGGATGTCGGCAGTGTTGACAATTTAGGAGAAAAGGAATAAACTGTCCGTGAATGATAGTTAACTGTCATTCGGGGAGAACATTCTTGAAAAAGTCTGAATTATAGAAGGGAGAACGTTTTATGGCAGCAGTAAAGAAAGTAACCACGAAACCTGAAGTTAAGGCTACAGAGACAGCCGTTAAGACCGCCGCACCCAAGACAGAAGAGAAGGCAGTAAGGCCTGTAGTAAAAGCGGAAGAGAAGAAAGTGGTGGCTCCGGCACCGGTTGTAAAGGTTGAGGAGAAGAAGGCAGAGGTTAAGAAGCCGGAAGTGAAGAAGCCTGAGGCACCGGCAAAGAAGGAAGCCGTTAAGAAGGCTGAGAAGAAGCCTGTAGAAAAGAAAGAGACAAAGAAGGCAGAGTTTAAGGCTGCGCTTCATGTTCAGTTCGCAGGAAAGTCCTATGCAGAGGAAGACCTGATGAAGATGGCAAAGGACGTATGGAAGTACGATCTGAAGCAGAAGGCTGGCGATCTCGTCAGCGTAGAGCTCTATGTAAAGCCGGAAGAGAACATGGTATATTATGTCATGAACAAGGATTTTACAGGAAGCTTCTATATCTAAACCGTCTGATTAATAAGGCTCTGTGCCCTCCGGTTTGAGGGGGTACAGAGCTTTTTTCTTTTTTATAATTTATTTATAATTTTTTTCCTGAAAATTAGTTGACAATATAGATAGGGAGTGATATTTTTAATTCATCAAATGTTAGCACTCCTCTTGAATGAGTGCTAATAACAGAAAGGAAGGTACGGAAGTGGAGCTGGATGAGAGAAAAAAGAAAATCCTGCAGGCAGTTATCCGCAACTATCTGGAAACAGGCGAACCGGTAGGCAGCCGAACCATTTCAAAGTACACCGATCTGAATTTGAGTTCAGCAACGATCCGAAATGAGATGGCGGATCTGGAGGAGATGGGTTATATCCTTCAGCCCCATACTTCGGCGGGCAGGATTCCTTCCGACAAGGGCTATCGCTTTTATGTCGATGCCATGATGGAGGAAAAACAGCGGGAAACCGTTGAGATGCAGGAGATGCTTGTCGAGAGACAGGATAAGATGGAAACGCTGCTGAAGCAGGTTGCAAGGGTTCTGGCTCATAATACCCAGTATGCAACGATGATCTCGGCACCGCAGACGAAGAGAAGCAAGCTGAAATTCATACAGCTCTCCAGAGTGGATGCGCACCAGATTCTGGCGGTCATCGTCATCGAGGGAAATGTGATCAAGAACAACATCCTCAGCGTGGATGAGGAGCTTTCGGATGAGACACTGTTAAAGCTCAACATTCTGCTGAACACGAATCTGAACGGCTTAACCATCGATGAGATCAGCCTTGGCATGATCTCCGTGATGAAGCAGCAGGCGGGCATTCACAGCGACATTGTCAGCGAGGTGATTGATGCCGTTGCCGAAGCAATCAGAGCGGAGGAAGACCTTGAGATCTACACCAGCGGAACGAATAACATTTTCCGTTATCCGGAGCTGGCGGATCAGGAGAAGGCGAGCGAGCTGATCAATACCTTCGAGGAAAAGCAGCAGCTGGGAGAGCTTCTTCAGGAGACCTCCGACAATGCCGAAAACACAGGCATTCAGGTCTATATCGGCGAAGAGTCGCCGGTACAGAGCATGCGGGATTGCAGTGTGGTGACGGCAACCTATGAGCTCGGAGGCGGAATGAAGGGAACAATCGGTATCGTGGGCCCGAAGCGTATGGACTACGATAAGGTGGTAGGCACTCTGCGAACGATACAGACGCAGCTTGACGAGCTGTATAGGAAAGATGATGTAAAGTAGAAAGGATGATAACATATGGCGGAACAGGAAAAGGAAGTATTGGAAGAAGAACAGGACGACAGCGTGCAGGCAGAGGACACGGAAACAGCCGAAGCCGCTGAGGAGGCTGCGGAAGCGGCGGAGACAGAAGACGCGGAAGACAAGGATGCCGAGGAGGCAGAAGGCGGCGATCCGAAGAGCTGGGCGGAGAAAAGGGCTGCGAAGAAGCAGGCAAAGCAGGATAAAAAGGCAGACACCTACAAGGAGCAGATCGATCAGCTTCAGGACAAGGTGAAGCGACAGCTTGCCGAGTTCGAGAATTTCCGCAACCGTTCCGAGAAGGAAAAGCAGGCGATGTTCGAGACGGGAGCGAAGAGTGTCATAGAAAAGATCCTTCCTGTCATTGATAATTTTGAAAGAGGACTGGCGACCGTGCCGGAGGACAAGAAAGAAGATCCCTTCGTTGACGGTATGAACAGAGTTTACAAGCAGCTTCTCACGGAGCTTGACAATATCGGCGTGAAGCCCATCGAAGCGGTGGGACAGGAATTCGATCCGAATCTCCACAATGCAGTGATGCAGGTGACGAGTGAGGAATACGAATCGGGAATCATCGCCCAGGAACTTCAAAAGGGATATACCTACCGCGACAATGTAGTTCGTCACTCGATGGTTGCGGTGACAGAATAAAGAAGCAGACAAGTTAAATTAAAATAAAAAACATTTATTTAGGAGGCACATATTATGAGTAAGATTATCGGTATCGACTTAGGAACAACAAACAGCTGTGTTGCTGTAATGGAAGGTGGTAAGCCTACCGTTATCGCTAATGCAGAAGGCGCAAGAACAACTCCTTCTGTTGTGGCATTTACAAAGACAGGAGAGAGACTGGTCGGTGAGCCTGCAAAGCGTCAGGCAGTCACCAACGCAGAAAAGACCATCGCATCCATCAAGAGAGACATGGGTACAGACAGAGGCCGTACCATTGACGGAAAGAAGTATTCTCCTCAGCAGATTTCCGCAATGATCCTGCAAAAGCTGAAGGCAGATGCAGAGAGCTACCTGGGCGAGAAGGTAAGCGAGGCAGTTATCACGGTTCCCGCATACTTCAACGACGCACAGCGTCAGGCGACAAAGGATGCCGGAAAGATTGCCGGACTGGATGTAAAGCGTATCATCAACGAGCCTACGGCAGCCGCTCTGGCTTATGGACTTGACAATGAGAAGGAGCAGAAGATCATGGTATACGACCTCGGCGGCGGTACCTTCGATGTCTCCATCATTGAGATCGGCGACGGTGTAATCGAGGTTCTTTCCACAAACGGTGATACACACCTCGGTGGTGATGACTTTGATAACAAGATTATTCAGTGGATGCTTTCCGAGTTCAAGAAAGCCGAGGGAGTAGACCTCTCCGGTGATAAGATGGCTATGCAGAGACTGAAGGAAGCGGCAGAGAAGGCAAAGAAAGAGCTGTCCAGCGCTATGACAACCAACATCAACCTGCCTTTCATCACTGCTACCGCTGAAGGACCTAAGCATTTTGACATGAACCTTACACGTGCACAGTTCGATGAGCTTACACGCGATCTGGTTGACAAGACAGCAATCCCTGTACAGAATGCAATGAAGGATGCCGGACTGACCAACGCAGACCTCGGACAGGTGCTGCTGGTAGGTGGTTCTACAAGAATCCCTGCTGTACAGGATAAGGTAAGACAGCTGACCGGTAAGGAGCCCAGCAAGTCCCTGAACCCTGATGAGTGTGTTGCTATCGGTGCTTCCATTCAGGGTGGTAAGCTCGCAGGTGATGCCGGTGCCGGCGATATCCTGCTGCTGGATGTAACTCCTCTGTCCCTGTCCATCGAGACCATGGGCGGTGTAGCTACCAGACTGATCGAAAGAAATACAACCATTCCTACCAAGAAGAGCCAGATCTTCTCTACCGCAGCAGACAACCAGACTGCCGTAGATATCAACGTTGTACAGGGTGAGAGACAGTTCGCGCGTGACAACAAGTCCCTTGGACAGTTCCGTCTGGACGGTATCCCGCCTGCCAGAAGAGGTGTGCCTCAGATCGAGGTTACCTTCGATATCGATGCAAACGGTATCGTAAATGTATCCGCTAAGGATCTTGGAACAGGTAAGGAGCAGCACATTACCATTACCGCAGGCTCCAACATGTCCGATGATGAGATCGACAGAGCAGTCAAGGAAGCTGCTGAGTTCGAGGCTCAGGATAAGAAGAGAAAGGAAGCTGTAGAGGCGAGAAACGACGCAGACTCCTTCGTATTCCAGACCGAGAAGGCTCTGAGCGAGGTTGGCGATAAGCTCAACGACAGCGATAAGTCAGTGGTTCAGGCTGATCTGGATGCTGTAAAGGCTATCCTTGAGAGAACCAAGGATCAGGAGATGAGCGACAGTGATCTCGACGAGCTGAAGGCTGCAAAGGAGAAGCTGACAAATAGTGCACAGGCTCTGTTCACCAAGATGTATGAGAACATGCAGCAGGCACAGGGCGGTCAGGCAGGTGCAACAGGCACCGGCGCAGATATGGGTGGTGCATCCACATCCGCTCCTGAGGATGATGTAATTGACGGAGATTTCCGTGAGGTATAATAGCCGAAAGGCGCCGCTTAAGAAAATCTGAATCCCGTTCGGAAGAATGGCTCTTTTGAGCCATTCTTCGCGTGTTCAGAATAGATGTGAGGTAAAGAGATGGCAGAACAGAAACGAGACTATTACGAGGTTCTCGGTGTTGACAAGAACGCAGACGATGCAGCGCTGAAAAAGGCATATCGTGTTTTGGCAAAAAAATACCACCCGGATATGAACCCGGGCGATGCAGAGGCAGAAAAGAAATTTAAGGAGGCCTCAGAGGCGTATGCAGTGCTGAGTGATCCCGAGAAGAGACGTCAGTACGATCAATTCGGCCATGCGGCATTTGACGGTGGCGCAGGCGGAGGAGCCGGTGGATTTGACTTCAGCGGTGCAGATTTTGGAGACATTTTCGGAGATATTTTCGGAGATTTCTTTGGTGGTGGAAGAAGCCGCAGCCAGAGTAATGGCCCTATGAAGGGCGCTAACCTGAGAACGAGTGTCCATATTACATTTGAGGAAGCTGTCTTTGGCTGTAAGAAGGAGATTGAGCTGGCGGTCAAGGAAGCTTGTAAGACCTGTAACGGTACCGGAGCGAAGCCCGGAACCAGCCCTGAAACCTGCCCGAAATGCGGAGGTAAGGGACAGGTGGTATTTACACAGCAGTCCTTCTTCGGAACAGTCCGCAATGTGCAGCCCTGTCCTGAATGTCAGGGAAGCGGTAAGGTAATTAAGGATAAGTGTCCGGATTGCCGGGGCACGGGCTATATTCCGATGAAGAAGCGTTACTCTGTAGACATTCCTGCGGGTATCGACAATGGGCAGTCTACCCGTATGCCGGGGCTTGGAGAGCCCGGAGTCAACGGTGGGCCGAGAGGCGATGTCCTGATTGAAGTCATCGTGAAGCCTCACCCGATTTTCCAGAGACAGGATTTCAATATCTTTTCTACGGTTCCCGTTTCCTTTGCTGTGGCAGCGCTGGGCGGTGAAATCGTGATCGATACAGTCGATGGAAAGGTTATTTATGATGTCAAAGCGGGAACGCAGACCGATACGAGAGTGCGGCTGCGCGGCAAGGGTGTTCCTTCCTGGCGCAATAAGGATGTCCGGGGCGATCATTATGTGACACTGGTCGTACAGGTGCCCGATAAGCTCAGACCCGAGGCAAAGGAGCTTCTGCGTCAGTTTGACGAACTCACAGGAGATACCCTGAGAGCCGCTGAAAGAGCTTCGGCGGAACAGAATAAGGACGGCGATCCGAAGGAACCCAATGGCAAGGACGGCAAGAAAAAGAAATTCTGGAAATAAACAGTATGTGACAGGCAGACTATGTGAATGAGTCTGCCTTTTTTGAGGAGAATATGAAACAGACAAAAGAATTTGCAGGTCTGCTCTGCAACCTGTATCTCGTGGCGCTCGCGGCGGTGCTGCCGCTTTATACGGATGGAAGCTATTGGATGATCGGAGATACAAAATATTTGTTTTTCCGCAATGTTACGCTCGCAGGTCTTGGAATAGGGGCGGTTGTCATGCTGATCGCGGGAGTGGAAGAACGACTGCGGGGCAATGTGCCCGAAAGCGGCGTGTCCGGTTTCCCGCAGGAGGCTGCGCCCGAAGACCGGTCGCGGGGGAAACGCTGGAGCGCATTGGATACGGCGGTATTGCTGTATGGCGTGACGGTTTGCCTTTCTGCATTCCTCAGCAGTTATCAGGAAACTGCATGGTATGGCTTCCGCGAGTGGTATATGGGCGCGGTTTCCCAGCTTTTGTTTGTCGGAATCTATTTTTTCATCTCCAGAAGCTATGACGGAAGCAGTTATCCGCTTTGGCTTTGGAGCATTTCTTTTTTCGTGGTCGTGGTTCTCGGATTATGCAACCGTTTCGGGACGGATCCGGTCGGTCTGCTCGCGGGCTTTAATTCCGGAGACTGGGAGTACAGCCACATGATCTCCACAATCGGAAATATCAACTGGTTCTGCGGTTACGCCGGTGTGATGATGGCAATACCCCTGAGCGGCTACCTGTATGGCGGGAGGAGCTGGCGGCAGCTGGCGCTGTATCCGGTGTCGGCGGCGGGGCTGACACTTCTGGTGATTCAGGGCTGTGATACCGGGATCGTCGTGGCAGCGGTGTGCTTCGGCATCTGTGTATTGCTGGGCATCAGCAATAGAAGCGTTATGAGAAGAACGCTCTTTCTGGCAGCGGGGGTGAGCATGCTGCTTCCCATCTACGGCAGGATTGTCATGCTGATGGGTACGGAGGCATTGAAGGCGCTTCCGGCGGACGGCATTGGTATCGACAGACTCCTCTGGAATGGCTGGTGGATGATTGGAGCTGTCTGTCTGCTGCTTGGAATTTTCACAGAGAAAGCAGCCCGCGCTCTGTGCGCTGAAGAAGGGCGCAGACACCGCATCCGGATAGGGATAGCAGTATTTACAGGAGTTTTGGTTCTGGCGGCACTTGCAGTTGGCGTGCTCTTCTTTGTGCGCCGGAGCCGGGGAGGCGAGCCGTGGGGAAGCGGCAGAGGTGTCCTGTGGAAGCTGGCGATCAAGGGCTTTCTTCAAAACGATTTTGTTGGGAAGCTGTTTGGGGTAGGCCCCGACTGCTTTGCGGAATATGTCTATTCCACGTTTCCGCCGGAAGAGCTGCTGACACTCGGCGGGAGATGGGCGGGAGCCGTTTATGCAAACGCGCATAATGAATGGTTGAATCATTTGGTAAATCTGGGTATAATGGGTACAGGCTGCTATCTGGCAGTGTTTGCGGCAGGTATTGTCAGATGCCGGAAGGCGGCACTGCGCCAGGGCGGGGAAAAGCGCATCGCGGTCGCGGGAATACTGGCGATTCTGCTCTATGGCGTGGTTTCCTGTACCTGCTTCCAACAGTGCCTGAGCACACCGTTACTCTTCGCGGTGCTGGGGTTATGCGAGAGCAGTCTGAGAAGAGGCAGAGAACTGACAGAGAACAGCAGAGCGTGAGAAAGGCGTGGAAATCGTTTATGAAATGGGTAAAATTCAGGATTAAGACAATAACGGATGCAGAGGATATCATCATCAGTACGCTTTACGACATCGGCCTTGAGGGGGCGCAGATTGAGGACAAGATTCCACTGACACCACTGGAGAAGGAGCAGATGTTTGTGGATATACTGCCGGACGGACCGGCGGATGACGGCATCGCCTATCTGAGCTTTTTCGTCGAGAAGAAGGGGGACGGAAGTCTCGAGATACAGGGAGAGCCGACGGACACGGAGACGGTTCTGGCGAACATAAAGAAGGAACTGGACGAGCTGAAGGAGTTCTGCGAGATCGGAGAGGGAAGCGTCACGGTAGACGAGACCGAGGATATCGACTGGATTAACAACTGGAAGCAGTATTTTCACCAGTTTTACATCGACGATATTCTTGTTATCCCTTCGTGGGAGGACATCAAGCCCGAGGACAACGCGAAGATGGTGCTCCACATTGATCCGGGAACCGCTTTCGGAACGGGAATGCATGAGACGACCCAGCTTTGCATCAGACAGCTTAAGAAATATATCACACCCGAGACAGAACTTCTGGATGTGGGAACGGGAAGCGGCATCCTCGCCATTCTCTCACTGATGTTCGGGGCAAAGCACGCGGTGGGAACGGATCTGGATCTGTGCGCGGTGGATGCGGTGGCACAGAACTGTGAGGCAAACGGCATTGCGCCGGAACAGTTTGAAATGCTGATCGGAAACATCATCACGGACAAGGCAGTGCAGGACAAGGTCGGCTACGAGTGCTACGACATTGTTGTTGCAAATATTCTGGCGGACGTTCTGGTTCCGCTGACACCGGTGATCCTGAACCAGCTCAAGCCCGGCGGCATCTACATCACCTCCGGCATCATCAACGACAAGGAGAAGACGGTGACGGACGCGGTGAAGGCAGCAGGCCTGAAGGTGCTTGAGGTGACTTATCAGGGCGAGTGGGTCAGCGTTACTGCGCAGAAGGCTTGAGCCCAGCGGATAGGAGAAGCATATGTATCAGTTTTTTGTGGAGCCGTGCCAGATCCATGTACAGGATAAGCGTGTCATCATCAACGGCTCTGATGTCAATCATATCAGAAACGTTCTCCGCATGAAGGTGGGCGAGGAACTGAATATCAGCAACGGGACGGACGGCAGGGAATACCGTTGTGCCATTGCCGAATTTCATGAGGATGAGATTGTCTGTGAGCTGCGCTTTATCAAGGAGGATCAGGTGGAGCTTCCCTCAAAGGTGTATCTCTTTCAAGGGCTTCCGAAGGCGGATAAGATGGAACTCATCATCCAGAAGGCGGTGGAGCTCGGCGTATATCAGGTGATTCCGGTGGCGGCAAAGCGCTGTGTTGTCAAGCTGGATGAGAAGAAGGAGGCGTCAAAGCTCAAGCGCTGGCAGGGTATTGCGGAGGCGGCAGCCAAGCAGAGCAAGCGTGGAATTATCCCGCAGGTCACGGGCTGCATGAGCTTTCACGATGCCGTGAAAATGGCGGCTGCCATGGACGTCAGGCTGATTCCTTATGAGCTTGCCGAGGACATGCAGAAGACCCGGGAGCTGATAGACGGCCTGAAGCCCGGACAGGAGATCGCTGTTTTCATCGGGCCGGAGGGAGGCTTCGATGACGGCGAGATCCGGGAGGCGCTTGACAACGGTATTCAGCCGGTCACGCTCGGAAAAAGGATATTGAGGACAGAAACGGCGGGAATGACGGTTCTGGCATGGATCGGTTATGTGCTGGAGGGCAGAGAGGCATAGAACAGACCGCGAAAAGAAGCGTGTGCGGCAGGCGCAGAGAAAGCGTGTCCTGCATATGTTAAGGTAGATAAATGGATGGAGGAAGTAAAATGGAAGTGTATTTGGACAATTCCGCGACGACACGGGTGTTCCCGGCGGTGGCGGAGTTGATGACAAAAATAATGTGTGAAGACTACGGAAATCCTTCCAGCCTTCATAGAAAGGGCATGGAGGCCGAAAATTATCTGCGCTACGCGAAGGAGACGCTGGCAAGGCTTTTGAAGGTGAGTGAGAAGGAAATCTTTTTCACTTCCGGCGGAACGGAATCCGACAACATGGCGCTTGTCGGATGTGCTTTTGCAAACGGTCGCAGGGGAAGGCATATTATTACGACACAGATCGAGCATCCGGCGGTGCTGAAAACCTGTGCCTATCTCGAGACACAGGGATATAGGATCACGTATCTGCCGGTTAATGCATGGGGGCAGATCTCACTTGACGATCTGCGGAGGGCGATGACACCCGATACGATTCTGGTATCGATCATGCATACAAACAACGAGATCGGTGCGCTGCAGCCCATTGAGGAGGCGGGGGCACTGATTAAGAGGATGAACCCGCAGACGTTATTCCATGTGGATGCGGTGCAGGGCTTCGGGAAGGCAAAAATTTACCCGAAAAAGATGGGCATTGATCTGATGTCGGCGAGCGGTCATAAGATTCATGGGCCGAAGGGCATCGGGCTCATGTATATCGGCGAGCGGGTAAAGATACAGCCAATCATCTACGGCGGGGGACAGCAGATGAACCTGCGCTCCGGCACGGACAATGTTCCGGGAGCCGCCGGAATGGCAAAGGCGGCGGAGCTTCTCTATACGCACTATGATGATGACGTTGAGAATCTGTATCGCCTGAAGAGACGCTTCATGGATGGTGTCAGAAAGATTGATGGGATTCGGATCAATGGTCTGCTTCCCGATAAGCCCGACGGAGAGGGAACTGCACCGCATATTGTCAGCGTGTCGGTTCCGGGTGTCCGCAGCGAGGTGCTGCTGCACGCACTGGAGGAAAGCAATATTTATGTGTCTGCGGGAAGTGCCTGCTCGGCGCATAAGCCCCAGCCTTCTGCCACGCTGAAAGCGATCGGAGCGGATCAGATGACGAGGGAGTCCACGATAAGATTCAGTTTCTCTGTATATACGACGGAAGAAGAAATAGACTATACATTGCGGCAGATGTATGATAAAATTCCTATGCTGCGTCGTTACACACGCCGCTAGGGAAGAGAGGATTAGTATGTTTACAGCTTTTTTGATAAAGTATGCAGAAATTGCGATCAAGGGGAAGAACCGGTATCTGTTTGAGGATGCCCTCGTCCACCAGATGAAGATTGCATTGAAAAAGTGCGAGGGAAAATTTCTGATCACGAAGACACAGGGACGTATCTTTGTGGAGGCGGAGGGTGAATTTGACTACGAGGAGACGGTGGATGCGCTCCAGCATGTCTTCGGTATTGTGGGAATCTGCCCGATGATCTACGTCGAGGAGGAAGGCTTCGAGAAGCTCTGCGAGACCGTGGTGAACTATGTAGATCAGGTATATCCCGACAAGAATAAGACCTTCAAGGTACATTGCAGACGTGCGCGCAAGAATTATCCCAAGGAGTCCATGGAAGTCAACGCGGATCTTGGCGAGGTGCTGCTGAATGCGTACCCGGAGCTGCGCGTGGATGTGCATGAGCCGGAGATTCTTTTGAATGTGGAAATTCGTGAAAAGATTTATATTTATTCCGAGATTATCCCCGGCCCCGGCGGAATGCCTGTGGGAACGGGCGGCAAGGCGATGCTGCTTCTGTCAGGTGGAATCGATTCCCCGGTGGCGGGTTATATGATTGCCAAGAGAGGCGTAAAGATCGACGCGGTTTACTTCCATGCACCGCCCTATACCAGTGAGCGTGCAAAGCAGAAGGTGGTCGATCTTGCGAAGATCGTTTCCAAATATACGGGGCCGATTTACCTGCATGTCATTAATTTCACCGACATTCAGCTCTATATTTACGAAAAGTGCCCACATGAGGAGTTGACGATCATCATGCGCCGCTATATGATGCGGATCGCAGAGCACATTGCAAAGGAGACAGGATGTCTCGGACTGATTACGGGAGAGAGTCTCGGACAGGTGGCATCCCAGACGATGGGATCACTGGTTGCGACCAACGAGGTCTGCGAGCTGCCGGTATACCGCCCGCTGATCGGATTTGACAAGGAAGAAATTGTGGCCGTCTCCAAGAAGATCGATACCTTTGAGACATCGATCCTGCCGTTTGAGGATTGCTGCACAATATTTGTGGCAAAGCATCCTGTGACGAAGCCGAATCTGAATATTATCCGGAAGCATGAGCATAATCTGGATGAGAAAATCGAGGAGCTGGTAAAGACGGCGCTCGAGACAGATGAACTGATCATAGTAGAGTAAGTAAAGAAAGACAAAAAGAAAGCTCCAAAGTGATTGCGTCCTTCGGAGCTTTTCTTGCGTTGTTCCGGTACTATGTACTGCAGAATTAAACGATGTAAGGCTTCAGAACGTTCAGAACTTCCTCAGCGCCATCCTCTGCATGAATGTTCAGATCGATAGGCTTGGAGAGATCCAGACTGAAGATACCCATAATGGACTTTGCATCGATAACGTATCTGCCGGATACAAGGTCGAAATCATAGTCAAACTTTGTGATATCATTTACAAAGGATTTTACTTTGTCAATGGAATTTAAAGAAATCTGTACTGTCTTCATGGCTTTTACCTCCTTAATCGGTGTCATACCTTCTGCTTACATATTAAGGGCAAAGGGGATAAAAGTCAAGGATAAAACAATACAAAAATAGCGAGGAATCATATGAAAAGTGTAGCATTACACAATCTGGGCTGCAAGGTAAATTCCTATGAGATAGAAGTTATGCAGCAAAAGTTACAAGAAAGCGGATATAGCATTGTGCCATTTGACAGCATGGCGGACATCTATATTGTAAATACATGCACGGTGACAAACATTGCCGACAGAAAGAGCAGACAGATGCTGCACCGGGCAAAGCAGCTGAACCCAAAGGCGGTCGTTGTCGCTGTCGGATGCTATGTCCAGACCGGAAGAGAGGCACTTGAGAAGGACGAGAGCATAGACCTGTGCGTGGGCAATAACCGCAAGAAGGACATTGTGGACATCCTTGAGGAATATTTCAGGGAACATCCGGACGGGGAGAGTGATGTGTCCAAGACCCTCTGCGGCACAACGGTTCTTGACATCAATCACACCGACGAATATGAGGAGATGCAGCTGCGCCAGACGGCGGAGCACACGCGTGCTTACATTAAGATTCAGGACGGCTGCAACCAGTTCTGTACCTACTGTGCGATTCCCTATGCAAGAGGCAGGGTGCGCAGCCGGAGGGCGGAGGATGTCATGGCGGAGGTGCGCGGCATGGTCGCCGCGGGCTTTAAGGAGATCGTCCTGACAGGCATTCATATCAGCTCCTATGGACTGGACTTCGAGAATAGAAATTACACCGGAACTAGCAGACTGATCGAGCTCACGGAGCAGCTTCATGAGATAGAAGGACTGGAGAGAATACGTCTCGGCTCCCTCGAACCGAGGATCATCACGGAGGACACGGCGAAGCGGCTGTCTGCGCTTCCAAAGCTCTGTCCCCATTTCCACCTGTCGTTGCAGAGCGGCTGTGATGCAACGCTGCGGCGTATGAACCGGCATTATACCACAAAGGAATATGCGGAGAGTGTGGCATTGCTCAGAGGTGTATTTGAGCATCCGGCGATCACGACGGATGTCATCGTTGGCTTCCCGGGCGAGACGGAGGAGGAGTTCGACCGGACAAAGGCTTTTCTGGACGAGATCGGCTTCTTTGAAATGCATATTTTCAAGTATTCCAAGCGTGCGGGAACAAGGGCGGCGATCATGCCGGATCAGGTGTCGAATCTGCTGAAAACAAAGCGCAGTGAGGAACTGTTCGCACTGGAGCAGAAGCATTCCGTGGAGTTCCGGGCCTACTATGTCGGCAGGGAGGTCGAAGTGCTTCTGGAAGAGGAGAAGGAAGTGGACGGAACGCGCTATATGCTGGGGCATACAAGGGACTATGTAAAGGTGGCGCTCCCGGCTGGCGAACGCGCCGGTGAACTGCAGAGCAACAGGGTTGTCCGCTGCATTGCACAGGGCTTTCTCACGGACGAGATCCTGCTTGGGGAGCTTTGCTCTTGAATTTTGAAAATAAATGCGGTAAGATAAAGGATAACCGAGGCATTTGGACATGGAGGAAGGCAGGAACGAGGGGAAGCTATGCAGGACTTAGGAAATACACAATACTTCAAGGTGGAGACAGAACCTGAGACCGGAGTGAAGCTGGTACTTTCTACCGTATATGAGGCACTGACGGAAAAGGGTTATAATCCGGTGAACCAGATCGTGGGCTATATCATGAGCGGGGATCCGACTTATATCACCAGCCATAAGAACGCCCGCAGCCTGATTATGAAGGTAGAGAGAGACGAGCTGGTGGAAGAGCTGCTGACGGAGTATATCCGTACCAAAAACTGGAAATAATTATTACAAGAGACCAAGCGGAAGAAGGACGGAGGAATCCCATGCGTATAATGGGTTTGGATTTTGGATCGAAGACGGTGGGTGTCGCGGTGAGTGACAGCCTGCTTATGACTGCTCAGGGCGTGGAGATTATCCGGCGTAAGGAAGAGAATAAGCTGCGTCAGACACTGGCGCGGATCGAGGAACTGATCGTTGAGTATGAGGTGGGAGAGATTGTGCTCGGTCTGCCGAAGAATATGAATGCAACTGAGGGCATAAGGGTAGAGCTGACGCTCGAGTTCAAGGACAAGCTGGAGCGCCGTACAGGTCTGCCTGTCCATATGTGGGATGAGAGACTTACGACAGTCGCTGCGGATAAGACCATGATGGAAGCGGGTATCCGCAGGGAAAACAGAAAAGAATACGTTGACATGATTGCTGCGTCCCTGATTTTACAGGGGTATCTTGACAGACGCAGTATGGAAAAACAGGAGTAATTTATGGCAAAGCTGGAAAAGATCACGTTCCGTCCCGACGGCGAGGAACCTGTAGAATTTTATGTGCTGGAGCAGACAAGGATCGGCGGGGTGAACTATATCCTCGTGACGGATGTGGAAGAGGGCGACGGGGATGCCCTGATCCTGAAGGATCTCTCCGAGGATGGTGACGAGGAGGGCATCTTCAGCATTGTTTCTGAGGATGAGGAGCTTTCAGCGGTCGCTGGGGTGTTCCAGAACATGCTGGATGACATTACGTTCACTGAGACGTAAACGGGGTTACGATATGGCAGTTGACAGAGAAGAGGTCAAAAAACTTTTGCGGGAAAGAGGTCTTAAAGTCACCAGACAGAGGATCATGGTTCTGGAGGCGATAGCGTCCTGCCCGGAGGAGCACCTGACTGCCGAGGAAATATTTGAGCTAGTAAAAGTAGACTGTCCGGAAATAGGGCTGGCTACTGTTTATAGAACAATACAGCTGCTGAGTGAGCTGCGACTGATCGACCGGATCAGCTTTGATGATGGTTTTGTGCGTTACGAGATGGGGAGCGCTCCTAACCAGAGGCAAAAGCACCATCATCACCACCTGATCTGTATGAAATGCGGGAAAGTGATCTCTTTTCAGGATGACCTGCTGGAGGGACTGGAAACGAAGATTGCTGAAACCACCGGGTTTCATGTTGTGGATCATGAGGTCAAGCTCTACGGCTACTGTGTAGAATGTGGAGGAAATTTAATTGAAGAAAAAAGTGAATAACAGTGGTTCCAAGCTGAAAGTGATCCCTTTGGGTGGGCTGGAACAGATTGGCATGAACATTACTGCCTTTGAATACGAAGACAGTATTGTTGTGGTGGATTGTGGTCTGTCGTTCCCGGCGGACGACATGCTGGGAATCGATCTCGTCATTCCCGATGTGACCTATCTGAAGGACAACATCGACAGGGTCAAGGCATTCGTCATTACGCACGGACATGAGGATCATATCGGTGCGCTTCCCTATGTGCTCCGCGAGGTCAATGTGCCGATCTATGCGACAAGGCTGACCATGGGAATTATCGAGAATAAGCTGAAGGAACATAATCTGATTAAAGGCACAAAGCGTAAGGTGGTAAAGTTCGGGCAGTCCATCAACCTCGGACAGCTGCGCGTGGAATTTATCCGGACGAATCACAGTATCGTGGATGCCGCCGCTCTGGCGATTTACTCACCGGCGGGTGTTGTTGTCCACACAGGAGACTTTAAGGTAGACTACACACCGGTATTCGGTGATGCCATTGATCTGCAAAGGTTTGCGGAGCTTGGCAGAAAGGGCGTCCTTGCACTGATGTGCGATTCCACGAACGCGGAGCGCCCCGGCTTTACACCGTCCGAGAAGACAGTGGGCAAGACCTTTGACAATCTGTTTGAAGAACATAAAAATACCAGAATCTTTGTTGCAACCTTTGCGTCCAATGTTGACCGCGTGCAGCAGATCATCAATACCGCCTATAAGTTCGGCAAGAAGGTCTGCGTGGAGGGGCGCAGCATGGTAAGCATCATCGAGACTGCGAGAAATCTGGAATGCATCAAGATTCCGGACAACACGCTGATCGAGATAGACCAGCTGAAGAACTACCCGGATGAACAGCAGGTCATCATCACGACGGGAAGTCAGGGAGAGAGCATGGCGGCGCTCAGCAGAATGGCGAACGGCATGCACCGCAAGATTACAATCGGCGCGGGAGATACCGTTATCTTCTCCTCAAACCCGATACCCGGAAACGAGAAATCCGTCACAAAGGTCATCAATGAGCTGCTCCGCAAGGGTGCGGACGTTATTTTCCAGGATGCCCATGTGTCGGGACATGCCTGTCAGGAGGAGATCAAGCTGATCTATACGCTTGTGCAGCCGAAGTACGCGATTCCGGTTCACGGCGAGTACAAGCATCTGAAGGCACAGGCGAAGATTGCGCAGAGTCTTGGCATTGATAAAGAAAATATCTTCATCCTCTCTTCGGGTGATATTATAGAGCTGGACGAGAACAGCGCGAAGGTGACGGGCAAGGCGCCCACCGGAGCAATTCTGGTTGACGGACTTGGTGTCGGTGATGTCGGAAACGTGGTATTGCGGGATCGCCAGCACCTTGCGGAGGACGGCATCATGATCGTTGTCATGAGTCTCGACCGCTACAGCGGACAGCTGGTGGCAGGGCCGGACATTGTGTCCAGAGGCTTTGTCTATGTGAAGGAATCCGACGAACTGATCGAGGAGGCACGCCATACCGTCGATGATGCATTGCAGAAATGCCTCGACAAGGGAGTTACCGACTGGGGCAAGCTTAAAAATGTTACAAAGGATGCGCTCAGCGACTATGTCTGGAAAAAGACCAAGCGCCGCCCGATGATCCTCCCGATCATCATGGAGGTCTAATGAGCCATGCTGTGTGGCTCCATGCTACCGACGGGGAGCTTGCTCACCGGCGACAGCATGGAGCGCACACACAATACGGCGAAGCCGTGCTCACGAGATGAAGCGCGCAGCGCGGAATCGAGGGAGGCAAGGCTCATTAGCCGCAGAGACACATGGTACCGGCGAAGCCATGCTCACGAGATGAAGCGCGCAGCGCGGAATCGAGGGAGGCAAGGCTCATGGCGCGAGGGCGCAGCAGAATCATGGAGGGGTGCGGCGAAGCCGTGCTCACGAGATGAAGCGCGTAGCGCGTAATCGAGGGAGGCAGAATTTATATGAACACCATGGAACAGGCGACGGACGGCCTCATAGAGGCGATCCTGCAGAGCGAGGAATACCTGACCTATCAGGCGGAGCTCGCCAGACTGTCCGAGCAGCCCGAATTAAAGGCACAGGTTGATGAATACCGCAGACGCAATTTTGAATTTCAGTCCAGACCGGACATTGATTTTGACAAGCTGGACGCTTTCGAGAGAGAGTATGAAAGCTTTCGGGAGAGGCCGGTCGTGGAGGAATTTCTTGCGGCGGAGCTTGCGTTTTGCAGAATGATGCAGGGAATCAGCCTGCATATTACCTCGGCACTGAAATTCGGCTGATGCGCGAAAGCGGGGAATGGAGAAGTATATGAAATCAAGTAATTTGATCGTGGCTGTTCTGGGAGCAATCTTCAGAGTGGTCGTTGCCATTGCGGCAGTGTATATCATCTATCAGGGAGCAATTCTGTGCTATAACTACGGCTACCGTATCTTTACCGAACCCGCAGTATCGGCGGGAGAGGGCAGAACCGTGACGGTTGCCATCACGGATGATATGTCACCCAAGGAAATCGGGCAGCTGTTTGAAAACAAGGGACTCGTCCGGGATGCCAGACTGTTTATGCTTCAGTACTACCTCTCAGAGTATGTCAAAGATGTAAAGCCGGGCGTTTTCGACCTGAGCACATCTATGACGGCCGAGGAGATGATGGAGGCGATGACGGTGACAGAGGACGGGGATCAGGATCAGAGCGCCGGAGAGTAGGGGAAACGATGATTATTGACGAAAGAATGGCGACCTATATCGACTCGCTCGACAGAGGAAACATGCCTTTCCTTGATGAAATTGAAAAATATGCGCTGGAGACACAGGTGCCTGTTATACGCAAATCCATGCAGAGCCTGCTGAAATTTCTCATAGCGTTCTCAAAGCCGAAGAACATCCTGGAAGTCGGGACTGCTATCGGCTTTTCTGCGTTATTGATGCATGAGTACAGCCCGGCTGACTGCCATATCACGACGATAGAAAAATATGAAAAAAGAATCCCTATCGCAAAGGAAAACTTTGCGAGGGCGGGGGCGGAGCAGAGGATCACGCTTCTGGAGGGCGACGCGACAGACATACTGAAACAGCTGGAGGGCAGCTATGACCTGATCTTTATGGATGCGGCAAAGGGTCAGTACATCCACTTCCTGCCGGATATCCTGCGCCTTCTGCCGACCGGCGGACTTCTTGTGAGCGACAACGTCCTGCAGGACGGGGACATCATTGAATCACGTTTTGCCGTGACCCGCCGCAACCGCACGATTCATGCGCGCATGCGGGATTACCTATACGAGCTGAAACACCATCCGCAGCTGGAGACGGTTATTTTGCCCGTCGGAGACGGCGTGACACTCAGTACAAAGGTTTAAACATTTCAGAATACAGTTGTGCATCCTGTACAACGTCACTTGCGGAGCAATTACCTGATAAAGATACCAGAAAGGATTTCTCTTATGACGGATCGTAACAAACCAGAGCTTTTAATTCCGGCGAGCAGCCTTGAGGTCTTAAAGACTGCGGTCATATTCGGAGCGGATGCCGTATATATCGGCGGCGAGGCATTCGGACTTCGCGCGAAGGCAAAGAATTTCTCGATGGAGGAAATGGCGGAGGGCATAGCGTTTGCACATGCGCATGGTGTCAAGGTGTATGTCACGGCAAATATTCTGGCGCACAACTATGACCTCGACGCGGCAAGGGCATATTTTGAAGAGCTTCGTCTTATGCAGCCGGAGGTCTGCGACGCGCTCATCATTTCCGACCCGGGAATGTTCACGATTGCAAGAGAGGTCTGGCCGGAGGTGGAGATTCACATTTCAACTCAGGCGAACAACACAAATTACATGACCTACCTCTTCTGGTGGAAGCAGGGGGCGAAGCGCGTGGTTTCCGCGAGGGAGCTGTCCTTGAACGAGATCCGGGGTATCAGGGAGCACATCCCGGCGGAGATGGAGATCGAGAGCTTTATCCACGGTGCGATGTGCATTTCCTATTCGGGAAGATGCCTTCTGAGCAATTACTTTACCGGGCGTGATGCCAACAGGGGAGCCTGCACGCATCCCTGCCGGTGGAAGTATGCGGTCGTGGAGGAGACAAGGCCCGGAGAGTACCTGCCGGTCTATGAGAACGACAGAGGAACCTATATTTTTAACTCCAAGGATCTGTGCATGCTTGAATATATCCCGGAGCTTGTGGCGGCGGGCATCGACAGCTTTAAGATCGAGGGGCGCATGAAGACGGCGCTCTATGTCGCGGCGGTGGCGAGAACCTACAGAAGGGCAATCGATGACTTCTTTGAGTCGGAGCAGAAATACCGTGACCATCTGGACTGGTACAGGTCGGAAATATCCAAATGTACCTACCGCCAGTTTACGACCGGTTTTTATTTCGGAAAAACAGATGCAGAGACGCAGATTTATGACAATAATACCTACGTCAATGAATATAAATATCTGGGGATCGCGGAAGAAATCAGGAATGCTTCAGAAACTCCGTGTAAGGGAACGCCACAGGATGTGAGACTGATCCGTATTGAGCAGAAAAATAAATTTTCTGTGGGCGATTCCATAGAGATCATGAAGCCGGACGGCTCAAATGTTCCGGTCACTGTGGAAGGAATGTTCAATGAAGAGGGCGAAGCTGTGGAAAACTGCCCGCATTCCAGACAGAAATTGTGGATAAAACTTTCTGCGGAGGCAGAACAGTATGATATTCTCAGAGTGAAGGTTGAAGGACAGGATAATGGATAAGAAGAAAACATCACGCATGGTGGCACATGTCCTGACGGCAGTTTACGGGATGGCGTGTCTGTGGCTTTTCTACAGACAGTCCATAGCCGATCTCTCCGTGGAGGGAGCGATACCGTACCAGTCGGATCTGCCGCTTCATATCAGCATGATTATTGAGGACGGTTGGTATTACAGCTTTACAGCGTATGCTTACAAGCTGCTTTACCTGCTCTGCGGGCGGACAACGATAGGCATCGCACTTCTGCTCGCTGTCTGTACATGGGCAACCGTTTATGTCATGGAGGAATTTTTGTGCTATGTCGGGCGCTATCGGGAGAAAAACTGGTTCACCCTGACGTTGGCGCTGAGTCTGAATTTTGTGATGCCCGTGTATCTCAGGGCAGTCGGTGTGTACCGCTATGTCAGCTACCAGTCGGGAAATATCTGGCATAATTCCACCTATATCTGTATGCGGCTGGTCGCACTGGCGACGCTGCTGTACTATTTCAGACTGGAAGAAAAATACCGCGAGGGACTTAGCTGGAAGGAATGGTGCATATTTGCGCTTTTGAATGTTGTCTGTACCGGAATCAAGCCCAGCTTTCTGGTGGCGTTTTCGCCGGTTGTCGGAATCTGCCTGCTGGTGGATCTCTTCCGGCGCGTTCCGCTGAAAAGAATTTTAGTCTTCGGTTCTGCGCTTCTGCCGAGCGGACTGGTCATTCTCTGGCAGAACGCCGTTCTGTTCGGCGAGGACACCGGCAACGGCATCGGCTTCCGGCCGTGGTATACCTTTTCGCTGCATGCGAATATTACAAAGCTTGCAGTTGTGTGCTCCGTCCTGTTCTGTGCGCTGACGGTTCTCTGCACATGCAGGCAGCTGAAAACTGATAAAAAATATCGATTTGTTGTGATGATGGCAGTAGTGGGGTTTGCGGAAGCACTCTGTCTTGTGGAAAACGGCAGCCGTGCCGTGGACGGGAACTTCCTGTGGAGCTACAGCTTCTGCCTGTTTGTGTTGTTTGCCGTCTGTGCGGTCAAATGGCTGGAATTTGGCAAGGAAGGCGTGCAGAGGAGCCTCCGCGTGGGACTTGGCCTCGTATATGCGTGGCATTTGTACTGCGGACTGTATTTCTTTGTGAAGCTCGTCGCAGGAGCTAGCTATTGGATGCAGTGACAATGCATCTGCGGTTGTCTTTTGTGTGAAAATAAGGTATTGTAATTACGAAAGCAGGAAAGAACACCAGAAAGGGAAAAGGGAAGATGAACGAAGTATTGAATGTGGAAGAACTGTTTGCCAGCAAGGTTTTTACCCTCGGGAAAATGCGGGAATATTTGCCCAAGGGAGTTTTCAAGGAAGTAAAGCGCGTCATGGATCAGGGCGGGGAGCTTTCCCTTGCCACAGCTGATGTCGTGGCGAAGGCGATGAAGGACTGGGCGATTGAGAACGGAGCGACCCATTACACACACTGGTTCCAGCCGCTGACCGGAATTACCGCAGAGAAGCATGATGCCTTTGTGACCCATCCGGACGAGGATGGGAAAATGCTCATGGAGTTCTCGGGAAAAGAGCTGATTAAGGGCGAGCCGGATGCATCTTCCTTCCCTTCCGGCGGACTGCGTGCAACCTTTGAGGCACGGGGATATACAGCATGGGACATCACCTCTCCGGCGTTTATCAAGGAGACGGCGACAGGCCCGACCCTCTGTATTCCCACGGCGTTCTGTTCTTATACAGGCGAGGCGCTGGACAAAAAGACTCCGCTGCTGCGCTCCATGGAGGCGCTGAGCCGTGAGGCAATCCGTATCGTGCGCCTTTTTGGAAATACTGAGGCGAAGAAGGTTCTCCCATCGGTAGGGGCAGAGCAGGAGTATTTTCTGGTAGATGCAAAGAAGGCACTCCGGAGAGAGGACATTATCTTCGCCGGACGGACGCTGTTCGGTGCTCCCGCGCCTAAGGGGCAGGAGATGGATGACCATTATTTCGGCGTTATCCGGGAGAGGGTCGGCGGATTCATGCATGATGTCAATATCGAGCTCTGGAAGCTGGGCGTGACCTCCAAGACCCAGCACAACGAGGCGGCTCCTGCACAGCACGAGGTGGCTCCGATCTACGAGTCTGCGAATGTGGCGGTGGATCACAACCAGCTTGTGATGGAGACATTGAAGCGTGTGGCAGGAAAGCATGGACTGCGATGCATGTTACATGAAAAGCCTTTTGCCGGAGTCAACGGCTCCGGAAAACATAACAACTGGTCGATAACGACCGACAACGGTATCAACCTTCTTGAGCCGGGACAGACACCTAACGAGAATATCCAGTTCCTTCTGGTGCTGGCTTGTATTATTAAGGCGGTCGATACCCACGCAGATCTGCTCAGACAGAGCGCGGCAAATGTGGGTAACGATCAGAGACTCGGCGGCTTTGAGGCGCCTCCTGCGATCATCTCCATCTTCCTTGGGGAGCAGCTGGAGGACGTGGTGAATCAGCTTGTCGAGACAGGAAAGGCGGATTCCCTGAAGGAGGGCGGTGTGCTCAGAACCGGTGTCTCCACACTACCCGACTTCGTAAAGGATGCGACGGACAGAAACAGAACCTCACCGTTTGCCTTTACGGGTAACAAATTTGAATTCCGCAGCGTGGGCAGCGAGGATTCCATCGGCAGCCCGAACACTACGCTGAACGCGATCGTTGCAGAGGCATTCTGCGAGGCGGCAGACCGTCTTGAGGCGGCAGAGGACTTCGATATGGCGGTGCATGACCTGATCAAGGAGTACCTGACGGAGCATCAGCGCATTATCTTCAACGGAAACGGTTATGCGAAGGAATGGGAGGAGGAAGCAAAGAGAAGAGGACTTCCCAACATCCCGTCCATGGTGGAGGCAGTCGGCGCACTTACGACGGAAAAATCGATCCGTCTGTTTGAGAAGTTCCATATCTTCACAGAGCCGGAGCTGCGTTCCCGCGCGGAGATCCTGTATGAGACCTACGCAAAGACGATCAATATTGAGGCGTTGACGATGCTGGATATGGCAAACAAGCAGATCATTCCGTCCGTGACAGGCTTTGCAAAGTCTCTGGCGGAGACTACCCTGAAGGTAAAGGAAGCGTGCGGAGATGCGACCGTGCCCGCAGAACTGCTGAAGGCTGTCACGGAGAAGCTGACGGAGACGAAGCGTGCAGCGGAGAAGCTGCTGGAGGAGGAGTCACAGGCATCTGCAATGCCGAGAGGCAAGGAACAGGCATTCCGTTATCACGACAGGGTCGTTACCGCAATGAACGAGCTGCGTCGCCCTGCTGACGAACTGGAAAAGATGGTTGACAAGACCTACTGGCCGTTCCCGACCTATGCGGATCTGATATTCGAGGTATAACAGTTCAGCCATAGAACGGCAGAATCGGAGCGTGGGTGCTTGCATAAACTTTTATGAATGTCCCCGGGTCTGAACTGTTATAATTAAAAAAATTTTAACATAGGGCTTGCATTTGGAAAAGAAATGAGTTATAGTATGAAACCATAGAGGGCAACCTTATAATCAAATAGGTTTTTCAAGATGAAACGAAGGCGTTTACACGGGGAGTGTAGCGCCTTTTTTTATTTTGAAAATCCAATCTAAACAAGGGAGGATTTGACTATGAGTGAAGTGTTAAATGTGGAAGACATCTTTGCCAGCAAGGTATTTACACTGGGTAAGATGAAAGAGAGACTGCCTAAGAGCACCTTTAAAGAGGTTAAGAAGGTTATGGAGCAGGGCGGTGAACTGTCGCTGGCTGCCGCTGATGTTGTTGCGAAGGCAATGAAGGACTGGGCCGTAGAGAATGGCGCGACTCATTACACTCACTGGTTCCAGCCGCTGACCGGAATTACCGCTGAAAAGCATGACGCATTTGTGACTCACCCCGATGAGGAGGGCAGAATGCTCATGGAGTTCTCGGGAAAAGAGCTGATCAAGGGCGAGCCGGATGCATCTTCCTTCCCCTCCGGCGGACTGCGTGCAACCTTTGAGGCAAGAGGTTATACTGCATGGGATATTACATCTCCCGCATTCCTGAAGGAGGATGCGACCGGAGTGATTCTTTGCATCCCTACCGCGTTCTGCTCTTACACAGGAGAGGCACTGGACAAGAAGACACCTCTGCTTCGTTCCATGGAGGCTGTCAGCGAACAGGCGCTCCGTATCGTGAGACTTTTCGGAAATACCGAGGCGACGAAGGTTGTTGCAAGCGTCGGCCCCGAGCAGGAATACTTCCTTGTTGACAGGGAGAAATACTTACAGCGTGAGGATCTGATCTTTGCGGGACGGACACTGTTCGGTGCACCGGCTCCCAAGGGACAGGAGCTTGAGGATCACTATTTCGGAACAATCCGCGAGCGCATCGGTTCCTACATGAAGGATCTGAATATTGAATTGTGGAAGCTGGGCGTTACCGCTAAGACCCAGCACAATGAGGTCGCTCCCGCACAGCATGAGCTTGCACCGGTTTATGAGACGGCGAATATTGCGGTAGACCACAACCAGCTGGTAATGGAGACGATGAAGAAGGTGGCAGGACGTCACGGCATGACCTGTCTGCTGCATGAGAAGCCCTTTGCTGGTGTGAACGGCTCCGGTAAGCATAACAACTGGTCTCTGGGAACCGATAATGGCGTGAACCTGCTCGATCCCGGCGACACACCGAACGAGAACATCCAGTTCCTGCTGGTACTTGCCTGCATCATGAAGGCAGTTGACACCCACGCTGATCTGCTCCGCCAGAGTGCATCTGATGTCGGCAACGATCACAGACTGGGAGCAAACGAGGCACCGCCCGCAATCATCTCCATGTTCCTCGGCGAGCAGCTGGAGGATGTTGTGAAGCAGCTCATCGAGACCGGTGAGGCAGCACATCTGATCGAGGGAGGAAAGCTGGAGACAGGCGTTTCCACGCTGCCTGATTTCGAGAAGGATGCTACAGACCGTAACAGAACCTCACCGTTCGCATTTACCGGAAATAAATTCGAGTTCCGTATGGTCGGCTCGGCTGACTCCATCGCAAGCCCGAACACCACTCTTAACGCAATCGTGGCAGAGGCGTTCTGCGAGGCGGCTGACATATTGGAGAAAGCGGACAACTTTGACATTGCCGTACATGATCTGATCAAGGAATATATGACCAAGCACCAGAGAATCGTCTTCAACGGAGACGGATATTCCGAGGAGTGGGTAAAGGAAGCCGAGAGACGCGGACTGCCTAACATCAAGTCTATGGTAGAGGCAGCGTCCACGCTGACAACAGAGAAGGCAATCAAGCTGTTTGAGAGATTCGGTATCTTTACGAAGGTTGAACTGGAATCCCGTGAGGAGATTACCTATGAGACCTACGCAAAGACCATCAATATCGAGGCACTTACCATGATTGACATGGCAAGCAAGAAGTTCATTCCGGCAGTTGTGAAGTATACGAAGACACTCGCGGACACCGTGATCGCCGTAAAGGAGGCGGGAGCAGATGCATCCGTTCAGGCAGAGCTGCTCGGCGATGTGAGCACCAGACTTTCCGCTGCAAAGTCAGCGCTGACCAAGCTGGAAAAGGCTGTCGCAGAGGCAACCGCAATAGAGGATGCAAAGGCACAGGCATTCTTCTACAAGGATACCGTAAAGGATGCCATGGCTGAGCTTCGTACACCGATCGATGAACTCGAGATGCTGGTGGACAAGGAAGTATGGCCGGTACCTACCTATGGTGAGCTGACCTTTGAAGTGTAAGACAACAGGAAACAGAGAGGAGCCTGCCGCATATCAATGCGGCGGGCTTTTATGGATGAAGGACCCGGGGCAATCATTATTTTAATAAAAGTGTGAGGAACAAAATTTTTAAAAAATTTGAATTTAGGTATTGCAATTTGGTAATACTTCGTGTATACTCTATCAAGTAATACAGATAGGGCTATCGCCAAACGGTAAGGCAACGGACTCTGACTCCGTCATTTCAAGGTTCGAATCCTTGTAGCCCTGCTCAAAAAACCTCAGTAGAGAAATCTACTGAGGTTTTTTGTGTCTAAGTGCGCCGCGACCCTACTCGACAACACTATCGGTTTGAGAGGGACAACACCGATATAAACAGATTGTACCAACACCCGTCCAGAGACGGACACAGAAAATATCGTAGGGCAGGCATTGAGAAAATAAGAGGCTTGTGGTACTATGATTACAGGAAACAGCACATATTAGGAACAGAAAGAAGGTGTAGGTAATGCCGCAGCAGATTGAAAGTTTATTAAAGATTTATCGGGAAGAACTGGAAAAGGTTACGGATGACAGAGTTAAAAAGGTGATTTTATACGGATCGTATGCGAGAGGAGATTTTCGACCTGATTCGGATGTGGATGTCATGGTATTGGTGGACGCTAATGTGGACAGTGTAAGTCCCTTAGAGAGAAAAATCTGCGATATTACTTATGACTTCAATAATGAACATGAGACGGACATTATGCCGGTAGTGCAGAGCAAGGAGCACTTTGACTACTGGAAGAATGCGGATATGTTCTACCGCAACGTGGAGAAAGAGGGGGTAGTTATTTGAATAAACCGGAATCCGAAGGAACCTTTGCGGATGTGGCAAAGTATAAATGGGAGCAGGCAAAAGATGATCTGGAAACCGCAGAGATCGTATTAGAGGCTGGAAAGTATAAGGCGGCTAATAACAGGGCGTACTATTCCTGCTATCATGCCATAGATGCCGTACTGGCAATCGAACCTATTGCATTTAAGAAGCACAAGGATACGTTGGGATACTTTAATAAAAATTATGTCAATAAAGAAATCTTTCCCAGAGAGATAGGAAGAAAAATATCCCGGTTGGAGGTTATTCGCCATAAGAGTGATTATGATACCTTTTATATTGCGAGTAAGGAAGATGCTCTGGAGCAGATAGGAGTAGCAAGAGAAGTTGTCGAACTGGTGAAGAATTATTTTGTGCAAAAGGGGCTGCTTTGAGAACGATAGGTTAATTCGGAAATTGTGGGAAGACGGAGGATGAACTGTGCAGGAAGCAATCGAAGCAAAAAGACGATTTTCAAAAATAGGGTGGTTCTATATTGCGGATGTGATGGCAATTTATATTGTGCAGCTGCTGATCGGTCTCGTGGTGCAGAAACTGAGGCCGGAGTGGCTTGATAACGCGGACATAACACTTTTTCTGTCGGCAGTTTCCATGTACCTTGTGGCATTTCCGCTCCTGATGCTTCTGATGAAAAAGAAGGTTCCGGCAGAGCCTGTGCCGCGGCGCAAGCTGTCTCCGGGGAAATATATGCTGGCGGCTGTCATCTGTATGGGCATGGCATATGCCTCCAACTTTGCGGGCAATATCATCACGACGGTGATAGGCTTTTTCACAGGCAATCCGGTTGAGAATCAGATCGCGTCGGTCCTGATGTCGGTGAGTCCGTGGGCGGTCTTCTTTTACACAGTGCTCTGTGCGCCAATCATGGAGGAACTTGTGTTCCGCAAGCTGATTGTGGATCGGACGGTACGCTACGGCGAAGGGATTGCGGTGTTGACATCGGGACTGATGTTCGGGCTTTTCCATGGCAATCTGAACCAGTTTATCTATGCCTTTGTCATCGGTGCAATGTTCGCGTATCTTTATGTGAAGACAGGAAATCTGAAGATCACGATTTCCCTGCATATGCTTTTTAACTTTGTCAGTGGTTTTCTGACGCTACTGCTCATGCAGAAGCTGGAGCTGGGAGGTATATTGGAAAGCGGAATGGCGACGACGCTGCCGATGCCGGGGCCGGACACGCTGATCTGGTGGGGGCTTTACGGCCTTCTGATTTTGTTTATCCTGTGCGTCTGCGTGGCGGGGGTAATTCTGTTTATTGTCTTTGCGGCACAGAAGAAATTCCGGTTCGAGCCGGGAACTACAGCGATTCCGAAGGAACTGAAGTTCAGTATTGCCTTCGGCAATGCCGGTATGCTGGTATTCGCACTTTACTGGGTGTTTATGATTATAAAACAGCTTTTGCTATAAAGGGATGGAGATTAATATGTATCAGTTTCAAAGCAGGATAAGATATAGTGAGGTGGACAGTGAGGGCAGGCTTACGATGGCATCGCTGATCAACTACTTTCAGGATTGTTCCACCTTCCAGTCCGAGGATCTCGGAGTGGGCGTGGAGTATCTGAAAAATACGCATCAGGTCTGGGTGCTGTGCGCATGGCAGATCGTGGTGGAGCGGTATCCCATGCTCGGAGAGAACGTGGTGATTGGGACGAGCCCTTACGAACTCAGGGGTTTTCTGGCGCAGAGAAATTTTGCCATGCAGGACGGGCAGGGCAACTATATTGCAAAGGCAAATTCTCTCTGGAGTCTTCTGGACACAGAGACGGGCAGACCGGCTTCCGTGCCGGAACTGATGCTCGAGCGGTACCGGCTGGAGCCGAAGCTGGAGATGGAGTATGCCTCAAGGAAGATCGCTGTGCCGCAGGGAGGAGAGCAGCAGGAGCCGATTATTGTGCGGAAGCACCATCTGGATACGAACCACCACGTCAATAACCAGAAATATATTGATATGGCGATGGATTTTCTGCCGGAGAATTTTGTGATCCGTCAGGTGCGCGCGGAATATAAGAAACAGGCATTTCTGGACGACGTGCTGATCCCCTGCGTTGTCACCGGCGGAAACAGGGTGATTGTGACGCTGTCGGACGAGAGCGGGGCGTTGTACACCACGGCGGAGTTTACCGCCTGATGCCGCCTAAACCCTGTAATAAAAAAGGAGAACGACTTCGATGATTCGATTAGGAGAAAAACAGGAACTTGTCATAGTGAAGAAGGTAGACTTCGGCGTTTACCTTGCGGTCAGCTTTGAGGATGCGGCAGAGCATATTCTTCTGCCGGTGAAGCAGGTGCCGGAGGGGAAAAAGGTCGGGGACCGCGTGGAGGTTTTCGTCTACAGGGATTCCGGTGACCGTATGATTGCCACGGTGCGGGAGCCTAAGCTGCAGATGGGGCAGCTTGCGGAGCTGACGGTGGCGCAGGTGGGAAAATATGGCGCGTTTCTGGACTGGGGACTGGAAAAGGATCTGCTTCTGCCCTTCCGCGAGCAGCGGGGAAGAGTACAGCAGGGAGACAAGGTGCTTGTCATGCTCTATATCGACAAGAGCAGCCGTCTCTGCGCGACCATGAATGTCTACGAGGCGCTGCGCACCGACAGTCCTTATCAGGCAGAGGACAGAGTGCACGGAAGAGTATATGAGCTGAGCGATAATTTCGGCGCGTTTGTGGCGGTGGACAACCTGTATTCCGGTCTCATACCGAAGAAGGAGCTGTACGGCGACATCCAGCCCGGCACGGATATTGAGGCGAGGGTTCTCCGGGTGAGAGAGGACGGCAAGCTCGATCTCAGTGTCAGGGAGAAGGCATACCTCCAGATGGACGCGGATGCAGAGAAGATCTTAAAGCTGCTGGACAGCTATGAGGGAGCCCTTCCCTTCAGCGACAAGGCGGCGCCGGAGGTTATCAGACACGAGACCGGCATGAGCAAGAACGAATTTAAGCGTGCGGTAGGAAGGCTGTTGAAGCAGGGCAAGGTAGAGATCGGGGAGAAGACGATCCGGAGAGTGAATTCTTAAGAATTTGAAAATTTAGTTTCTATTATAGAAAAATGAGAAAAACGTGATAAAATGGAGATGACAGAAGAAAGGGGGCGACGATATGGATATTGCAGGTGTTTCCATAGCTTTGTCTGATTATTCTACGAAGTCCCAGGTCGGGATGGCGGTGCTCAGCAAGGCCATAGACAATACGGAGAAGCTGGGCGAAGGGCTGGTTAAAATACTGGATGCCTCAGCGATGGAACAAAGTGTCAATCCCGGTGTCGGGGCAAATATTGATATTAAGATATAATGATGCGACTGAAAAGCTGTCTGAAAGAAAACTCAGATGGCTTTTTGTGAAAATTCATAAAAACCTATTGCATTTCTGCTCGTGTTTTTGTAATATTTTTAGTATGGTATAATAAGCGTCCGGATGGACAAACAAACGCAAAATGGGGTTACATAGGCAAAGGAGCGGGTTTTTATGATTTCAAATCAAATATTGCAGAATACGATTGATGGGTTGAAGGGTATAGCGCGGGTGGAACTCTGTGTCATGGATATAGACGGCAAGGAGGTTGCGTCCACGACGGAGATGGGCACCAGTCCCAAGGCGGCTGTGGAGTTTGCAGCATCGCCGGCGGATTCTCAGGAGATTCAGGGCTATCAGTATTTTAAGATATTTGATGAACAGCAGTTAGAGTATGTTCTGGTGGCGGGCGGCACGGGCGAGGATGTCTATCTGATCGGCAAGCTGGCTGCATTCCAGATCCAGAACCTGCTTGTGGCATACAAGGAGAGATTTGATAAGGATAACTTTATCAAGAACCTGCTGCTGGATAACCTGCTGCTTGTAGACATCTACAGCCGTTCCAAGAAGCTGCACATACAGACGGATGTGCCCCGTGTCGTCATGATTATAGAATCCGGTAACGGCAGGGATAACAATGCCTTAGAGCTGGCGAGAACACATTTCGGTGCGAACAGCAAGGACTTTGTCACGGCAGTCGATGAAAATAACGTGATCGTGGTTCGGGAATTGTCCGAGACGGACACGGCGAAGGAAATTGACAAGACGGCGAGGGCACTTGAGCAGTATCTCCAGAAGGAGGGCATCAAGGACATCAGGATCGCCTACGGAACCGTTGTGCAGGAGATCAAGGAAGTCAGCCGTTCCTATAAGGAAGCGAAGATGGCACTGGATGTCGGAAAGATCTTCTTCGACGAGAGAGACATTGTCGCATACAGCGAGCTGGGCATCGGACGATTGATCTACCAGCTGCCGATCCCGCTTTGCAAAATGTTCATCCGCGAGATCTTTGACGGTAAGAGTCCCGATGAATTTGACGAGGAGACGCTTGCCACGATCTATAAGTTTTTTGAAAACAGCCTGAATGTGTCCGAGACCTCCAGACAGCTGTTCATTCACAGGAACACACTGGTTTACCGTCTGGATAAGCTCCAGAAGAGCACAGGTCTTGATCTGCGCGTGTTTGAGGACGCTATTACCTTTAAGATCGCCCTGATGGTGGTAAAATATATGAGATACATGGAGAATACGGATTTTTAAGGGAAACGAGGATTGTTATGGCAAATAAGGAACTGCTGAAGAAGAAAAGGGAGAAGCTGATCGAGGAGAAGGGCGTTATCTATCTCGACAACGTGAGCAAGGTGTATTCCTCCGGCTCTCCTGCATTAAATGAGATCAACCTCAGCATCGGGAGGGGTGAGTTTGTATTTATTGTTGGAGACAGCGGCTCCGGAAAATCAACACTGATCAAACTTCTGCTGCGGGAGCTCACTGCGACCAGCGGCAGTGTTTATGTTATGGGAAACGACCTTGCAAAGCTGAAGCACAGACAGGTGCCGAAATTCAGAAGAAACCTCGGCGTTGTGTTTCAGGACTTCCGTCTGCTGAACGACAGGAATGTCTACGAGAATGTTGCGTTTGCGCAGCGGATCGTGGAGACTCCTGCAAATGAAATCCGCAGGAATGTTCCTGCGATTCTGGCAACGGTGGGACTTGCGGGAAAATATAAGGCGAAGACAAAGCAGCTTTCCGGCGGAGAGCAGCAGAGGGTGGCGCTTGCCAGAGCGTTGGTGAATACGCCCTCCATCCTGCTTGCAGATGAGCCGACCGGTAATCTTGACCCGAAGAACTCATGGGAGATCATGAAGCTGCTTGAGGAGATCAACGAGAACGGTACGACGGTGGTTGTCGTGACGCATAACAGAGAGATCGTCAATGCCATGCACAAGCGCGTTGTCACGATGAAGATGGGCGTGATCGTCAGCGACGAGGAGGGAGGCGAATACATCGATGAAGATTAGTACACTGCTTTATACGATCAAACAGGGATTCGCCAACATCTTCCGGAATAAATGGTATTCGCTGGCATCGATTGCCACGATCTCGGCATGCCTGTTCCTGTTTGGCATTTTCTATGCCATTGTTGCGAATTTCCAGAGCATCGTCATGAAGGCGGAGGAAGGTGTCTCCGTCACGGTGTTCTTCCATAATGAATATGACAAATGTGAATCCCACGCGGAAAATCAGGTTCCCACGGAACAGCGCATTGCAGAGATCGGTCAGAAGATTTCCGAGAGGATCGAGGTTTCGGATGTGGTCTACATTTCGGATGACGAGGCGTGGGCGAATTTTGCCTCCGACTATTACGGCGAGAATTATGCGGACGGCTTCCCGGAGAACCCTCTGGCGGGGGAATACAGCTATGAGATTTATCTCAGTGACGTCTCCATGCAGGATGCCCTTGTAAACTGGCTGCAATCGATACCGGAGGTGCGAAAGGTGAATTTCTCCGAGGTGACGGCGGATACGCTCAGCGGTGTGAACCTTCTGATCGCCTATGTCTCTGTGGGAATTATCGTAATCCTGCTTGCGGTAAGTATCTTCCTGATCAGCAACACGGTTGCGGTCGGCATTTCCGTCCGCTCGACAGAGATCAATATCATGAAATATATCGGTGCGACCGACTTCTTCGTAAGGGCGCCCTTTGTGCTGGAGGGTATTCTGATCGGACTGCTCGGCGCGGCAATCCCGCTCGGACTGATACATACGCTTTACAACTATGCCCTGAATTACATTGTGGAGCGTTTTTCCATCCTCAGTAATTTCCTGAATTTCCTGACGGTGGAGCAGGTTTTTGGCGTCCTCACCCCTGTATCGCTTATCATGGGTATGGGAATCGGATTTTTGGGAAGTATTTCAACGGTCAGAAAGCATTTGCATGTATAGACAGGAGCCTATGAGAAAGAACAGTATAAAGAAGTGCCTGCTGGTTCTGGCGGTGCTGGGGCTGGTTCTGCTGTCGGACTCTGCGGCGCAGCAGGCATCGGCGCTGACGCTTTCCTCCATCACCTCCGAGAGCATCAAGGAGAAGGAGGAGCAGATACGACAGGCACAGGATGAAAAAAAATCCCTGCAGAACGGTCTGAGCGATCTGCAGAATATCAAAAAGGATCTGGAGACCCAGCGTTCCAACCTCAAGAACTATGTTGTCCAGCTGGACAAAAATCTTGCCCAGATTGAGGCGAATATCGCAGATCTGCAGGAGAAGATCACTGCCAAAGAGGCGGAGATCGTCCAGACAGAGGGCGAGCTGGAGGTTGCGCTTGAAAACGAGGAAACGCAGAAAGAATCCATGATTTCACGCATAAGAATGGTATATGAGACCGGTGATCCGCAGATGATGGATATGCTGCTGGAATCGGCGGGCTTTGGCGATTTCCTGAATAAGGCGGACTATGTGGAGAGAACCATTTCGTATGACCGCAGGAGATGGCAGGACTACAAGATGGTCCGCGAGTATGTCGAGCTTTGCAAACAGGAGCTTGAGCTGGAAAAGGAGATTCTGGATGAGGCAAAGGCAGGCGTGGAGGAGGAGCAGAGGAATCTCGAGACCCTGATCCAGCAGAAGAATCAGGATATCCGGGACTACGAGACAGATATCAGCAATAAAGAAAAAGCAATAAAAGAGTATGAAGAGGAAATCAAGGCGCAGGAGGAAGAGATCACTGCACTTGAGAACCTGATTGCCGAGGAGAAGAAGAGAATTCTGGCGAGCAGCGGTGTCGTGCTGACCTATGACGGCGGTACGTTTACCTTCCCGCTCGCATCCTATACAAGGGTTTCGGATGATTACGGAATGAGAATCCATCCGACGCTGGGAGTGGAGCAATTCCATAACGGCGTTGATTTTGCTTCGCCGAAGGGAACCGCCATTTATGCCGCTTATGACGGAACGGTGGTTGCGGCTGCCTACAGCGCAACAATGGGAAATTACGTTATGATCGATCATGGTTCCGGCCTTTACACGATCTACATGCATGCGTCCGCGCTTTATGTGGAAAAGGATGAGATCGTGGTTCGTGGGGAGAAGATCGCTGCGGTCGGGAGCACCGGGCGTTCGACAGGCAACCATCTTCATTTCAGTGTCCGGCTGAATGGATCGTATACATCACCATGGAATTACATTAGTAAATAGGAGGCACTATGGACGAGAATCAGAATTATTTCAATCATTTGAACAATGGACCGGCATCACAGCCGCCAAAGGAACAGAAGGGCAGCGGGAAGGCGCTGTTCTTCGGGGGAATGATCGTGGGTCTGGCGGCAACCCTGCTGGTTGTCGGTATTGTGTATCTTGGGATCGGCATTCAGAACTCGGTCGTGCAGAATGGAAGCAGCTCCAGCAAGATAGAGCTGGACGACAACTCGGCGATCAATTCCAATACGATCTCGAAGCTGCAGGCGCTTGAGCAGACGATTGACACCTATTACTTTCTGGATGAAGTGAGCAACGAGGAGCTGCAGGACGGCATCTTTAAGGGGATGCTTGAATCTCTGGGAGATCCCTACTCGGAATATTATACGGCTGAGGAGCTTGCTGAACTGATGGAGCAGTCGGAGGGTGTCTATTACGGAATCGGTGCTTATGTCAGTCTGGATACGGAGAAGAATCTTCCGAAAATCAGCGGCGTGATGGAGGGCTCTCCGGCGGAGGAGGCTGGTCTCCGGGCGAATGATCTGATTTATGAGGTCAACGGAGTTACGACCTACGGTCTGACACTGACCGAGGCGGTTGCACTGATAAAAGGCGAAGAAGGAACCGAGGTAAACCTTACGCTGATCCGGGAAGGAGAGAGCGATTACCTTGAGCTTACGCTGACCAGACGGAGAGTAGAGGCTCCGACGGTTGAGTATTCCATGCTGGAGGGAAGAATCGGGTACATTCGGGTTACTGAGTTTGATTCCGTCACGGTAAATCAGTTCTCTGAGGCACTGTACACGGTAAAGAATTCTGCTGCACGGGGAATCATCCTCGACTTAAGAGGAAATCCGGGCGGAAATCTGGATGCCGTTGTGGATATGTGTAACATGATTCTGCCGGAGGGCATGATTGTTTACACGGAGGATAAGTACGGAAACAGGGAGGAGTATACCTGCGACGGAGAAAATGAGCTCCAGCTGCCGCTTGTTGTCCTTGTCGATATGAATTCTGCCAGCGCAGCGGAGATTATGGCGGGTGCAATCAAGGATTACGGTATCGGCACACTGGTCGGTACAACGACCTTTGGAAAGGGTATTGTGCAGCAGATCATGTCCTTCCGTGACGGCTCGGCGGTCAAGCTGACCATCAGTGCATACTACACGCCGAACGGCAACAACATTCACGGCATCGGAATCGAGCCGGATGTGCTGTGTGAGTTTGATGGCGAGGCTTATTACGGCAGCGAGGATCACCCCGACAACCAGCTTGAGAAGGCGAAGGAAGTGCTGGAGGAGCTGATCAGCAAGCAGTAAGGAACACAATAGATAGCATGCAGAGGAATGTGTTACGGGTACAGAACAAAAGTTCGATTTTGTTCTGTACTTTTTTAATGACAGATGCTATAATATCGAAGTAAACGTTCAAAATAGTTTTGAAAAGAAAAATTGTTTAGGAGAGTAACAGTGGATCATTTTGTGCTTCACAGTGAATATAAGCCCACGGGCGATCAGCCGCAGGCAATAAAAGAACTGGTGGATGGCTTCAGACAGGGCAATCAATTCCAGACGCTGCTCGGTGTCACCGGCTCCGGCAAAACCTTCACCATGGCAAATGTCATTCAGGCGCTGAACAAGCCGACCCTGATTATTGCGCATAATAAGACGCTCGCCGGACAGCTGTATGGGGAGTTCAGGGAATTTTTCCCGGAGAATGCAGTGGAGTATTTCGTTTCCTACTACGACTATTATCAGCCGGAGGCCTATGTGCCTTCGTCCGACACTTATATTGCGAAGGATTCCGCCATCAACGAGGAGATTGATAAGCTGCGCCTTTCTGCGACCGCATCGCTGACGGAACGGCGGGATGTCATTGTGGTCGCCAGCGTGTCCTGCATCTACGGACTGGGCAGCCCGGAGGAATTTCAGGGGATGTCCGTCTCCCTGCGCCCGGGCATGACGAAGGACAGGGACCAGGTTCTGCGTGAGCTGGTCGATATCCAGTACAACAGGAACGATATGGATTTGCAGCGAGGCTGCTTCCGTGTGCATGGGGATGTCGTGGAGGTCTGCCCTGCGCAGGGCGGAGATTATTTCATCCGCATTGAGTTCTTCGGGGATGAGATCGACCGCATCTGTGAGGTCGAGCCGCTGTCGGGAAGGATTCACGCGACTCTGAATCACATAATCATTTACCCGGCATCCCACTATGTTGTCTCCATGGAGAAGATTAAGGCGGCATGTGAAAACATCGAGAAGGAGATGGAAGAGCGCGTCCGCTACTTCAAGGGAGAGGACAAGCTGATTGAGGCGCAGAGAATCGCAGAGAGAACGAACTTTGATGTTGAGATGATGCGCGAGACAGGCTTCTGCTCCGGCATAGAGAACTATTCCCGGCACCTGAACTTCATGCCGCCCGGAGCGCCGCCGATGACGCTCCTTGATTTCTTTCCGGACGATTTTCTTATCATCGTGGATGAGTCCCACATGACGATCCCGCAGATCAGGGGCATGTATGCCGGAGACCGTTCCCGAAAGCAGACGCTGGTGGATTACGGCTTCCGTCTGCCCTCTGCGCTGGACAACAGACCCTTGAACTTCGAGGAGTTTGAGACACACATCGACCAGATGATGTTCGTGTCCGCGACGCCCTCAGATTATGAGGAGGCGCACGAGCTCCTGCGCACGGAACAGATCATCCGTCCGACCGGTCTGCTGGATCCTGAGGTGGATGTCCGGCCGGTGGAGGGGCAGATCGACGATCTGATCGGCGAAGTGAATAAAGAGGTTGCAAAGCATAATAAGATATTGATTACGACGCTGACAAAGCGGATGGCGGAGGATCTGACCGACTATATGAAGGAGGTCGGCATCCGGGTGAAATATCTCCACTCCGACATTGATACGCTGGAGCGGGCGGAGATCATCCGCGATATGCGTCTGGACGTATTCGACGTTCTGGTCGGCATCAACCTTCTGAGAGAGGGACTTGACATCCCGGAAATTTCGCTGGTTGCGATTCTGGATGCAGACAAGGAGGGGTTCCTGAGAAGCAGTACCTCTCTGATTCAGACGATCGGGCGCGCGGCGCGAAATGCCGAGGGACATGTCATCATGTACGCAGATACGATCACGGATTCTATGCGGGTTGCGCTTGACGAGACGAACCGCCGCCGTGAGATCCAGATGAAATACAACGAGGAGCATGGCATCACGCCGCAGACGATCAAGAAGGCGGTGCGTGACCTGATCAGTATATCCAAGGTGGTGGCGAAGGAGGAGCTGCGGTTCGAGAAGGATCCGGAGTCCATGAACCGCAAGGAACTGGAAAAGGTCATTACGGATGTTCAGAAGAAGATGCAGAAGGCAGCCGCGGACCTGAATTTCGAAGCGGCGGCAGAACTGCGTGACAAGATGATTGAGCTGAAGCAGAAGCTGCAGGAGTTAGATAAAGAGTAGTGAGAGGTGTAACATGGAAGAAGTAAAGAAGATGCGCCCCAGGGAATATATTAAGATCCGCGGGGCGAGAGAGCACAATCTGAAAAATATAGACGTTGACATTCCGAGAAACGAGCTGGTCGTTCTGACCGGTATGTCCGGCTCGGGAAAATCATCCCTTGCGTTCGACACAATCTATGCGGAGGGGCAGCGGCGCTACATGGAATCCCTGTCCTCCTATGCGAGACAGTTCCTCGGACAGATGGAGAAGCCCAACGTGGAGCGTATTGACGGACTTTCGCCTGCAATCTCCATTGACCAGAAATCGACAAACCGGAACCCGAGGTCGACGGTGGGAACGGTCACGGAAATCTATGACTACTTCCGCCTTCTCTATGCGAGGATCGGTATTCCCCACTGCCCGAAGTGCGGACGCGAGATTGCCAAGCAGACGGTAGACCAGATGGTGGATCAGATCATGGCGCTGCCCGAGGGAACGAAGCTTCAGCTGCTCGCTCCCGTCGTCCGCGGCAGGAAGGGGCAGCATGAAAAGGTTCTGGAGCGCGCCAAGAGAAGCGGCTATGTCCGCGTGCGTATCGACGGCAGCCTGTATGAGCTGACAGAGGAGATCAGTCTGGATAAGAATATTAAGCACAATATAGACATCATCGTTGACAGACTGGTCATCAAGCCGGGAATAGAGCGCAGACTGGCAGACTCTATTGAAAATGTTCTGGAGCTGGCGGATGGGCTGCTCGTGGCGGACGTCATAGGCGGCGAGCCGATGACCTTCAGCCAGAGCTTTTCCTGTCCGGACTGCGGTATCGGCATCAGCGAAATTGAGCCGAGAAGCTTCTCTTTCAATAATCCCTTCGGCGCCTGCCCGGAATGCTTCGGACTGGGCTATAAGATGGAATTTGATGTGGATCTCATGATTCCCGACAAATCGTTGAGCATCAATGAGGGCGCAATCGCCGTCACGGGCTGGCAGTCCTGTACGGACAAGAAGAGCTTTACAAACGCCATTCTTCAGGCATTGTGCCGGGAATACAAATTTGATCTGGACACTCCTTTCAGCGAGTACCCTGAGAAGATACAGCATATCCTGATCTACGGGACAAACGGCAAAGAGGTCGAGGTGCATTACGTCGGACAGCGGGGAAAGGGCATCTATCCGGTTGCCTTTGAGGGGCTGATCAAGAATGTGGAGCGGAAGTATAAGGAGACCTTCTCCGACACCATGAAGCAGGAGTATGAGAGCTATATGCGCATTACGCCCTGTAAAGAATGTAAGGGCATGAGGCTGAAAAAGGAGGCGCTGGCAGTCACTGTCTGCGATAAGAACATTTACGAGGTCACTTCCATGTCGATCCGTGACCTTCACGGCTTTCTGGGAGAGATGACGCTGACCGACCAGCAGCAGTTGATCGGAAAGCAGATATTAAAGGAGATCCGTGCGAGAGTCGGCTTCCTTGTCGATGTCGGACTGGAATACCTCTCCCTGTCGAGAGCTACCGCTACGCTTTCGGGTGGAGAAGCACAGCGTATCAGACTGGCGACACAGATCGGCTCCGGTCTGGTCGGAGTCTGCTATATTCTGGACGAGCCAAGCATCGGACTTCACCAGAGAGACAATGACAAGCTGCTTGCAACGTTGAAAAGCCTCCGGGATCTCGGAAATACCCTGATTGTGGTGGAACATGACGAGGACACCATGCTCGCTGCGGACTATATCGTGGACATCGGCCCCGGCGCCGGTTCTCACGGCGGCGAGGTCATAGCCTGCGGCACGGCGGAGGAGATCATGCAGATACCGGAGTCCATCACGGGAAAATATCTCAGCGGCGAATTGAGAATACCCGTTCCGAAGGAGCGCAGAAAGCCTGCCGGCTGGCTCAAGGTGGTCGGGGCGCAGGAGAACAATCTGAAAAATATCGATGTGGACATCCCACTCGGTGTCATGACCTGCGTGACCGGAGTATCCGGCTCCGGCAAGAGCTCCCTTGTCAATGAGATTCTGTACAAGCATCTGGCGAGAGACCTGAACCGTGCGAGATGCATACCGGGAAAGCACAAGGACATTCTGGGGATGGAGCAGCTGGATAAGGTGATTGACATCGACCAGTCCCCGATCGGCAGAACGCCGCGCTCGAACCCCGCAACCTATACCGGAGTGTTCGATCAGATCAGAGATCTCTTTGCGACGACGGCGGATGCCAAGGCAAAGGGCTATACGAAGGGACGTTTCAGCTTTAACGTCAAGGGCGGACGCTGTGAGGCGTGCGGCGGAGACGGCATTATCAAAATCGAAATGCATTTCCTGCCGGATGTCTATGTGCCCTGCGAGGTCTGCGGAGGAAAGCGCTATAACAGAGAGACGCTGGACGTTAAGTATAAGGGAAAGAGTATCTTTGATGTGCTGGATATGACGGTGGAGGAGGCGCTGCCCTTCTTCGAGAACCTGCCGTCCATCCGCAACAAGATTCAGACCCTCTACGATGTCGGACTCTCTTATGTCAAGCTCGGGCAGCCGTCGACGACACTCTCCGGCGGAGAGGCGCAGCGTATCAAGCTGGCAACCGAGCTGTCCAAGCGGAGCACGGGAAAGACCATCTATATTCTGGACGAGCCTACGACGGGACTGCACTTTGCGGATGTGCACAAGCTGGTGGAGATTCTGCACAGACTTGCGGACGGCGGAAATACAGTGGTTGTCATAGAGCACAATCTGGATGTAATCAAGACGGCGGACTATATTATCGATATCGGCCCGGAGGGCGGAGACAGAGGCGGAACCGTGATTGCAAAGGGCACGCCCGAAGAGATCGTAAAGTGCAAGGGCTCGTACACCGGCGCTTATGTGAAGAAGATGCTGGAGAAGGACAGAAAAGCAATAGCAAAAGAATCAAAAAAATAAAATGACAAAATGATATAAGGACGAGGCTCTGACGAGCCGATAATAATATCATTGAGGCATGGACGCACAGACAGGCGGAAGGAACCGCCGTGTTTGTCGCGTCCTTTTTTGTACATTCTGCCCCTGACCGGTTACATCTAAATTTTTTTTTTCAAAAGAACTTTGAAAATGATGGAAATTCGGTTATAATAGACAATGTATGACTTCGTTTATGGATATCGGAATTGTTTAGAAAGGGGTACAGGTAACATGCAGTGTACAGACATCGGAATTGATTTGGGCACAGCCAGCATTTTAGTATACATCAGAGGAAAGGGCGTTGTATTGAAGGAGCCCTCCGTTGTTGCATTCGATAGAGATACAAATAAGATCAAAGCGATCGGCGAGGACGCGCGTTTGATGCTGGGAAGAACTCCCGGCAACATCGTCGCTGTCCGGCCTCTGCGTCAGGGTGTTATCTCTGACTACACCGTGACGGAGAAGATGATGAAATATTTCATCCAGAAGGCACTGGGCAGAAGAACCTTCCGAAAGCCGCGCATAGCGGTCTGCGTGCCGAGCGGCGTGACAGAGGTGGAAAAGAAGGCGGTTGAGGACGCAACCTATCAGGCAGGTGCAAGAGAGGTTGCCATCATCGAGGAGCCTATCGCAGCAGCAATCGGAGCGGGCATTGATATTTCCAAGCCCTGCGGAAACATGATCGTCGATATCGGCGGCGGTACATCGGACATTGCGGTTATCTCGCTCGGCGGTACAGTTGTCAGCGCATCCATCAAGATTGCCGGTGACGACTTTGACGAGGCAATCGTCCGCTATATGAGAAAGAAACATAATCTGCTGATCGGTGAGCGCACTGCCGAGGATCTGAAAATTAAGATCGGTTCAGCGTACCCGAGAGCAGAGATTGACTATATGGATGTCCGTGGCCGAAACCTGGTGACAGGTCTGCCGAAGACGGTAAAGGTTTCCTCCGAGGAGACCGAGGAGGCGCTGCGCGAGACGACCGCACAGATCGTTGAGACGATTCACAGCGTACTGGAGAAGACACCGCCCGAGCTGGCAGCCGACATTGCGGACAGAGGAATCGTCCTGACCGGCGGCGGAAGCCTTCTGCGCGGACTGGAAGAGCTTGTTTCAGCAAAGACGGGAATCAATACCATGACTGCTGAGGATCCGATGACAGCAGTGGCAATCGGAACCGGAAAATACGTGGAATTCCTTTCCGGCTATAGAGAAAATTAAGAGAAACGCTGTCGGCGATGAGAGACCGGCAGGGAGGAGGCACTGATGCTCAAAGGCTTGTATACCGCCTACACGGGAATGATTAATGAACAGAACCGCATGGATACCATGACGAACAATTTGGCGAATGCGTCAACGGTCGGCTTTAAGAAAGAGGGAGCTACCAGCCAGTCCTTTGACAGCATACTTACCGTTAAAATCAAGGATCAGTCCATCGGACTGCAGAACGTCCAGAAGCTGGGAACGAATAATCCCGGTGTAAAGATCGGCGAGAATTACACCGATTTTGGACAGGGCTCATTCCGCATAACGGATAATACCTACGATCTTGCCCTTGCCGGAGAAGGCTTCTTTGCAATCGAGTTTACCAACAAGGCGGGCGAGACCTCTACCATGTATACGAGAGCCGGTCAGTTCACTCTGAATAAGGACGGTTATCTGGTCACGGAGGACGGTGACTATGTGCTCAGCACACAGAATAACAGGATCAGGCTGAATACGCTGATTGATGCCAAGATTTCCAACGACGGCACGATCACCCAGAACGGTGTAGCTGTGGCAAAGATTCAGGTTACGGACTTTGAGGACTATAATTATCTGGAGAAATACGGCGAGACCTATTACCGGCCTGTGGAGGGAGCGAGAACCACGACCACGGACGCACAGGTAAAATCCGGGTATCTGGAAATGGCAAATGTTCAGGTCGTTTCGGAGATGGTAAACCTGATAGCGATTACCCGGGCTTACGAGAGCAATCAGAAGATCATCCAGACCTATGACGAGTCACTGGGAATTGCAGTGTCACAGCTTGGACGGATTCAGTAAGGAGGCAGGATAAATGGTAAGAAGCTTATGGACGGCGGCAACAGGCATGATTGCCCAACAGACAAATATTGACACAATCGCTAACAATCTCGCAAATGTAAATACAAACGGTTATAAGACGCAGGTAAATGAGTTCAAGAGTCTCCTTTACCAGACGCTGCAGACAAAGACGACGACGGCAAACGGAGAGCAGAAGCCTACCAGCGCGCAGGTCGGACTCGGTGTCCGCAACTCTGCGATCACCTCGGTCTTCAAGACGGGCAACATGATCTCGTCGGAGAGCGAAACGGCATTTGCAATCGACGGAAAGGGCTTCTTCGCTGTTCGCGGTGAGGATGGAAATACATATTACACACGCAACGGTAATCTGAAGTTTACACTGGCGACCAACGGAAATATGCTGGCGACGACAGACGGACTTCCGGTGCTGGATACGAACGGACAGCCGATCATTCTCGGCAACAACTATATTCTTAACAGGATCACCGTGGATAAGCTGGGCAATCTCTGCTATCCCGATGCAAACAATAACCCGCAGCTGATCGGCAGGAGAATCGGAGTATTCCAGTTCAATAATCCCAATGGTCTGGAGAAGGAGGGCGACAGCCTTTACCAGCAGACGGTGGCAAGCGGACAGCCGATCAACGAAGCGACGAACGCGAACGTTGAGAGAAGTAATATTCTGCAGGGCTATCTGGAAGGCTCCAACGTGCAGGTGGTGGACGAGATGGTCAACATGATCGTTGCACAGCGTGCCTATGAATTGAATTCCAAGGCGGTAACGGCTTCGGATGAGATGCTGCAGCAGGCAAATAATCTCAGACGCTGATAAAGAAGATCAAGATTGAAAAATAGAATTTTTCAATCTTGCGCAGAAATGGAGATGAAGGATGATGGATGTCAGCAATATTGCTTCAATGTATAGCGACGTATATGCAAACGCGGCGAACCAGTCGGCATCAAAGCTGCAGGACAGATTACAAAGTACTGCAAAGAATGCGGCGACGGATGACGAGCTGATGGATGCGTGTAAGCAGTTTGAATCCTATTTTATCGAGCAGATGTACAAGGCGATGGTAAAGACCATTCCGCAGAACGAGGAGACATCGGGATCGACCAGCACTATGATGGATTATTACAAGGATCAGATGATACAGTCGATCGCCGACCAGACGACAGAGCAGAGCGGCTTCGGGCTGGCGCAGATGCTGTATGAACAGATGCGCAGAAATTACGGACTGGATGCGGATTCTATTCAGGCGGGTACAGAGGAATAACAGAGACACGAAATGAGCACAAGGCTGCCGGACAATGGCAGCCTTTCTTTCGCTATGAAAAAGATGGGGACGGACGATGGAAACGATTACCGGATATGTGGAGCATATCATATTCAGCAACAGTGAAAACGGATATACGGTCATGAATCTTGTCGCGGACGGCGAGGAGATTACCTGCGTTGGCATGTGCAAGGGGCTGACGCAGGGGGAAAATATCGCGGCTGACGGAGACTATATTGAGCATCCGGTGTACGGCAGACAGTTCAAGCTGAGCAGCTTCCGCACAATCGCGCCGAAGGACAGCGCCAGCATGGAGCGCTATCTCGGCTCGGGGGCAGTCAAGGGGGTCGGCGCGGCGCTCGCGGCGAGAATCGTGAAGAAGTTCGGGGACGATACCTTCCGCATCATAGAGGAGGAGCCGGAGAGACTGGCGGAGATCAAGGGCATCAGCCTGCGCAAGGCACAGGAGATTGCCGTGCAGATGGAGGAAAAGAAGGATCTGCGGGAGGCACTGGTATATTTGCAGCAGTACGGGATCTCGAACGCGCTTGCAGTGAAGATATATGATGCCTACGGGATGAATCTGTATGGGGTTTTGAAGGAAAATCCGTATAAGCTGGCGGAGGACATCCCGGGAGTAGGCTTCCGCATGGCGGATGAGCTGGCTGCGAAGATAGGCATCCATACGGATTCGGACTACCGCATACGGAGCGGCATTTTCTACACGCTGCTACAGGCTGTGGGGGAGGGGCACTGCTTCCTTCCGATCGATATGCTCCTTGAGAGGGCGGCGGAGCTGCTGCAGGTGAACGGTGAGTACATCCGTCCACAGATTGATAATCTCATGATGGATAAAAAGTTGGTGGTCAAGGGGGAAAATGTATTTGCGTCCTCATATTTCTATGCGGAACTGAACTGCGCGAGAATGCTGCATGAGCTGAATCTTCCGATGCAGGAGAGTGAAAATCTGCCGTCGCAGAATGCCGCGATCGAGAAGCAGCTGGAAAAGCTGGCGACAGCGCTGCATATGGAGCTGGACGAGCTGCAGAAGAAGGCAGTGCTGGAATGCATCCGCAACGGTGTCTTCATCCTGTCGGGAGGCCCCGGCACGGGAAAGACAACGACGATCAACATGATCATCCGGTATTTCGAGGCGGAGGGGCTGGATATCTTTCTGGCGGCTCCTACCGGGCGTGCCGCAAAGCGCATGACAGAGGCGACCGGCTTTGAGGCGAGGACGGTGCACAGGATGCTGGAGTTGAACAGCGCCCTCTCGGACGAGAACACAAGGAAGGTCAATTTTGAGAGGAATGAGGAGAATCCGCTGGAGGCGGATGTTGTTATCATAGATGAGATGTCGATGGTGGACATCCAGCTGTTTCAGGCACTGCTCAAGGCGGTCGCACCCGGCACGAGACTTGTGCTTGTGGGGGATGTGAACCAGCTGCCAAGCGTGGGGCCGGGACAGGTGTTGAGAGATATAATTGACAGCGGGCAGTTCCCCACCGTGGAGCTGAAGAAGATTTTCAGGCAGGCGGAGAAAAGCGACATTGTTGTGAATGCGCACAGAATTAACAATGGGGAACAAATCGCGCTGGATAATAAGTCCATGGATTTCTTCATGCTGGAGAGAAGCGATGTCAATGTCATTTACAAGCATATGATCCAGCTGATCCGTGAAAAGCTGCCGAAGTACGTGGATGCAACGCCCTATGATATTCAGGTGCTGACACCCATGCGAAAGGGCAGTCTTGGCTGCGAAACGCTCAACGGCATCCTGCAGCAGTATCTAAACCCTCCGGCACCCGGAAAGCGGGAGCATGTCAGCGGAAGCGAGATTTACCGCGAGGGCGACAAGGTCATGCAGGTGAGGAACAACTATCAGCTGGAGTGGGAGGTCGTCAGCAAGTACGGCATACCTATAGACAAGGGAATGGGCATATTCAACGGAGATATGGGAAGGATCATAGAGATCAATGAGAATGCCTCGAGCATGGTGGTGGAATATGACGAGCAGCGCAGGGTGACCTATCCGTTTTCCCTGCTTGAGGAGCTGGAGCTGTCCTATGCAATCACAATACACAAGTCGCAGGGAAGCGAATACCCGGCGGTGCTGCTGCCGCTGCTGAGCGGCCCGAGAATGCTGTTTAACCGGAATCTGTTGTACACGGCGATCACGCGTGCGAGAAACTGTGTCACGATTCTGGGGAGCAGTGCAACGGTGCGGGGGATGATAGAGAACAACAATGAGAACCGGAGATTTACGGCGCTGGCCGAAAGAATCCGTGAGGTATGCGGGCAGATATGGGGAGAGTAAAAGCAAAGCTGAGAAAATGGTGTGATGGGGTTCTGCGGGCGGTCTATCCTGTGCACTGTCCGGTGTGCGATGAGCTTGTCGATGAGCCGGGGGAGAAGATCTGCGCGGAATGTCTGGGAAAAATAAAGCTGCTGACACCGCCGTGGTGCATGCGCTGCGGAAGAAAGGTGCAGGAGGGGGAGGAATACTGCCGGGACTGCAGGGAGAAGCGGCATGCCTTTGACAGGGGAAGAGCCTTGTATGAGTATACGGATGCGGCGGCATCCATCTACCGCTTCAAGTATGCGGGGCGGAGAGAATACGCCGAATTTTTCGGCGAGGAGATCGCGGAGTATCTCGGGGATTTTATCAGACAGATAAAACCGGACGGGATTGTGCCGATCCCGCTGCACAGGCGCAGATATGCCAGAAGGGGCTACAATCAGGCGGAGCTGCTCGCAAGGGAGACGGGGTGGCGGCTGGGGATTCCGGTGTATCCGAAAATGCTGGTTCGTGTCAGGAATACCGTGCCGCAGAAGAAATTAAATACGCGGGAACGCCAAAATAATTTGAAAAAGGCTTTCAATATAGGCAGAAATGATGTAAAATTAAAGGTGATACTGGTTTTTGATGACATATATACCACCGGCAGTACGATTGATGAGGCTGCCAGAGCCCTGCGTGAGGCAGGCGCTGAGAAAATCTATTTCATTACCCTTGCCTGCGGCGCGGGCATATAGGGAAAACCGGAGGGATACTATGAATATTAAAAATTGCAGAGCCTGTGGCAGAATATTTAACTATGTCGCCGGACCGGTGATCTGTCCTGCCTGTCGGGAAGGACTGGAAGCGAAATTCCAGGAGGTAAAGGAATATGTGCGTGAGCACAAGGGTGCAGGAATCGCCGAGGTGGCTGAGGCGTGTGACGTGGAGCCGTCGCAGATCCGGCAGTGGCTTCGCGAGGAGCGGCTGGAGGTGACAGAGGATTCCGCAATGTTCCTGAACTGCGAGGCGTGTGGGGCTCCGATCAGATGCGGCAGATTTTGTGACAAGTGCAAGGCAAGCATGAAAAAGGACTTCAGGGAAATTATAGATTCACAGCGTCCGGTGCAGCTGCAGCCGCGTAGGGACAAAGAGGACGGAAACCCTAAGATGAGATTCCTGTAGACCGGAGGAGCTGCTATGCTGAACGAAGAACGTGTAGTATTGATGACACAGATGGCTTCCTATGAAAATGGCGACGGCAAGAAGAACATGAAGATCGGCAATTATTTCCGAAGCGATTATATTGCGGTGCAGGTGCTGAAGGCTGTCATTTGCGGAACCATTGCGTTTGCCATCGTATTTGCGCTGTATATTTTTTACGACTTTGAGGTTTTTATGCAGGATCTGTATAAGATGGATCTGCTTTCCTTTGCCAAGAATATCCTGATTTATTATGTTGTGTTTGTGGTTGGGTACAGCCTTCTGACCTATGTGATCTGTACCTATCGCTACGCAAAAGCAAAGAACAGCCTGAAGTGCTACTATCATAATTTGAAGAAGCTGAACTCGCTCTATGGCGGAGATGCCGCGAGAAAATCAGCTGGAGGACATAAATGACAGGTTTACTGGAAATAAGAGAAAAATTGAAGCAATTATACAGCAGATATGAGGCATTTGTGCTGCCGATCCTGAAGTTCCTGCTGGCATTTGTCGTGCTCAGCATGCTGAATGGGAAGATTGGTTATATGAGCAAGATTGACAATATTGCCATAGTGCTGATCGTGGCGCTGATGTGCTCCTTTCTGCCGACGAATTTTATTGTGCTGTTTGCGGCTGCTTTCAGTCTGGCGCATATGTATGCGCTGTCGATGGAGGTGGCGCTGGTAGGGTTGTGCGTGTATCTTGTGATGTTTCTTCTCTACTTTCGCTTCAGCCCGAGGGATACGCTGCTTGTGCTGCTGACGCCGATGCTCTGCTCGATGAAGATACCGTATGTGATTCCGATAGCGGCAGGGCTTGTCTGCGCGCCGACGGCAATCGTGTCTGTCGGCTGTGGTGTGGCAGTTTTTTACCTGTTACAGACGGTCGTCAACAGTGCGTCTACGATAAACACACTGGGGGCAGAGGAGGCCACGGCAAAGATCCGGCTGATTATAGACGGGATCGTGGGAAATAAGGCGCTGCTCGTTGTAATCGCGGCATTTTCAATCACAATACTGACGGTATATGTCATCAGGAAAATGGCAATTGCGCATTCATGGACGGTTGCAATGGCGGTCGGCGTTATGGTTGACATTGTTGTCCTGCTGATCGGCGATCTGCTCTACGACATCAACATTTCGGTCATCGGTGCGCTGCTTGGCTCAATCCTTGCACTGGCAGTGGCGAAGATCCTTGAATTTTTCAAATTCTGCGTGGATTACAGCCGCACGGAAAAGGTGCAGTTTGAGGATGATGAATATTATTATTATGTCAAGGCGATTCCGAAGATGTCGGTGACAGCTCCTTCCAAGACGGTAAAGAGAATCAATGCGCAGCACAGCCGCAGCGGGGAACGCAGTGTTGTCACGGAGAGAACCACAGGCAGCAAGGGCGGAACGCAGCGGGCAAGAGGCGACTACAGGGGCGGCAGGAGTGTTACCATCGGCAGCACGGACGCAGACCTGAATAATGAGAATGAAATAGACGATTACGAAGATCTTTTCTAAGAGAAGGTTACCCGGGGACGGGATAAAACAGATAGAGGCGAGATGTTAGGCAGATGCAGTGGTTTGAGACAATAGTTGATTATGTGAAGAGCTTCAGCACATACAGAACGACGATCGATGCGGGGGATATTCTGGAAATTCTCATCATCGCGTTTTTGCTGTACTATATTTTAAAATGGATGAAAACGACCAGAGCATGGCAGCTTTTAAAGGGGCTTGCCGTGATCTGTGTTTTTCTGTTGCTGGCTTTTATCATGGACATGACAACGATTCTCTGGCTTGCACAGAATCTTCTGAGCTTCGCGGTGATGGCAATCGTCGTCGTCATGCAGCCGGAGCTGCGTCATGCACTGGAAGAGCTGGGAAAAAAGAATTTCCTGCCGTCCGGCGTCTTTACGGATTCCGGCAAGAGAGAGCAGGAGCTCTTCTCTGAGAAGACAATCAATGAAATCGTCAAGGCGTGCTTTGAGATGGGAAAGGCAAAGACGGGCGCGCTGATTGTGATCGAACAGAAGGAATCCCTTCGTGACTATGAGCGGACGGGAATCGAGGTGGATGGCATTGTGACCAGCCAGCTGCTCATCAATATTTTTGAACATAATACTCCGTTGCACGACGGAGCTGTTATTGTGCGGGGAAACAGAGTGACCTCTGCAACCTGCTATCTTCCGCTGTCTGACAATCTGGACCTGAGCAAAGAGCTCGGAACCAGACACCGCGCCGGAGTTGGCGTCTCGGAGGTGACGGATTCCCTGACAGTCATTGTCTCCGAGGAGACGGGAAAGGTCAGCGTGGCGTATGAGGGGAAGCTTGAGAGAGGATTTACTCCCGATGACCTGAAGGCGAGACTACAGAAAGTCCTGAACAGACAGGAGGAGGAAAAGCCGAAGGGAAGACACATCTGGAAAGGGAGGAGCAAGACAAAGCATGAAAAAGAGAATCTTTCATAACTGGGGTCTCAAGCTGGCTTCTCTGTTGCTGGCTTCTCTGCTGTGGTTTGTAGCGGCGCAGATCGCAGATCCCAAGGAGACGGTCTATTTTTCCAACATACCGGTGACGCTGACGAATACCGAGCTTCTTGAAAAAGAGGGGAAGGTTTATGAAATTCTGGACAATACGGACACTGTTCGCGTGACAATCCGCGCACCGCGAAGCATCACCAGAAATCTGCGGGCATCCGATATTATTGCAGAAGCCGATATGAACAGACTTACAGACATAAATACCATTGTTATTTCATATAATGTTCAGAATGTGCAAAGCTCCAGCGTTGAGACGATCCGGGGCGATCATGATGTCGTAAGGCTGACGGTGGAAGATAAGTCCAGCAAGTGGATCAGAGTCCAGCATCAGACGGTAGGAGAGGTTGCGGAAGGGTATATGGTGGCGAGCGTATCTCCCGACCAGAACCTGATAGAAGTCACGGGCCCTAAGTCGGCAGTGGAGCGTATTGCATACGCGAGGGTCGAGGTGGATGTGACCGAAGTGAGCACAAATATGTCGCTGAATGTAGAGCCGCTGCTCTATGATTCGGAGGGAAAACTTCTTGAGCTTCCGAGCGTCAGCCGGAACGTGGATCAGATCCATATGTCGGTTGAGGTGCTCGCAACGAAGGAAGTGCCGATAGAACTGAATGTGATGGGTGTTCCTGCGGAGGGCTATCTTGCAACCGGAGTGACGGAGTGCGTACCCTCTACGGTGATGATTGCGGGCACGCCTGCTGCACTGGCAAGTGTGACGAGCATTTCCATTCCCGAGGAACAGCTGAACATTACTGGCGCAAGCGGCGATATGGTCAATGTCATCAATATCAAGGACTACCTGAAAGACAATGTCAGACTTGCCGACAGCAGCTTTAACGGAAGGGTTACTGCAACGGTATATATCGAGCCCATTGTCGAGAGGGACTTTGTTCTGGAGCCGGAGGACTTCACCCTGCTCAACGTGCCGGAGGGCTATGAGACAGAGATTGTCGTCCATGAGGATTCGCCATACCAGCTTATGATTTCGGGGCTGAATGACGCGGTTTCTGCGGTGCAGGAGAGTGCTGTCAGGACGACGATCGACATTGCGGCATGGCTGCAGGAGCAGGAGCTGGAGGAGCCCGGGGATCACACTTATGAAATACCGGTGAAATTCTCGCTTCCCGATGGTGTAACTGAGGAAAATGAAGTAAGTATAAGGGTAAAGTTCACCAAGACAGAGGTTTTATAAAGAATAAAACGGATTGGAACGGACATGTGTCAGAGCAAAAATTGACTTGTGCTTCCGGGTGGCTCATGATATGATGAAGTGGAAGAAGGGAGCTGTCCGGCAGCAGAGATTGGAGGGAAAGACAAAATGGTAAGTCAGAAGGTAGTGATCAAGAATCCTACAGGTCTGCATCTCAGACCGGCGGGTATTCTGTGTAAGGAGGCAATGCAGTTTAAATCCTTGATCACGTTTACATTTAGGGAAAATACGGCAAACGCAAAGAGCGTGCTGAGCGTGTTGGGTGCGTGTGTGAAATGCGGAGATGAAATCGAATTCGTCTGCGAGGGAGAGGATGAGAAGGAAGCTCTTAAAACTCTGGTTCGCGCAGTGGAAGACGGATTGGGAGAATAAAGAAATAAAATAAGGAAACAAAAGGTGGGCATATCGAAACGATATGCCCATCATGCTTTAGCGGAAGGTGAAATTGTCGCCGGATTGAATAATACAGATCATAGTCTTGCCGGTGTTGAGTGAAATTTCGGTTCCTGAGTCATCATAGAACCTTGTCGCGCCATAGTCGCTTAACTTTTTCCATGTCACATGAATACCCCTGCCCTCTGTGAAAAACCATCCGTCCTGAGTGGTGTCAAGGCAGTCAACAGAGAGATAGCCTTCGCCGATGTCTTCGCCCTGAACGTTTTGTACAAGAAGGTTCTTAAAGGCTAACTGCTTCCCGGTCGCTGCGTCCATATGAGGGCCGTCGGTGCCGCCGGAAAGATGCTGCGAGCGGTAGTAGAGTCCGTCCTGCGGGTTGTAATCAAAATAGCATCTTGTGACGGGATAACAGCCGGACATGTCGATGTAGGTGGCAGCAACGGCGGCAGTGCCATACTGCTCAAGAGTGTTCGGCGTTTTGCTGTCAGCAAACTGAAAATGCTGTTCGTCGCAGAGCCCGCGGTAGCTCAGGGAATACCCCTTTGCGTTCAAGACATCCAGAATTCCCTGTCCGGTCGCATATAGATTGTGCGGTCTCTGCCGGGAGGAATCACGGAAAAATGCGCCGGCATCGGGAGAACTGTTTTCGTTGATTGTCTCCGTGTCCGGCAGCGCCAGCAGTTCGTTCACGAAAAAGGGCTGCCCGGAATGTACGATGAACGCATCCCATTCAAATGCCCAGTAGGCGAAATAGGAGCGTAGGCTTCGGATGTTGCCGATCTTGTCCAGATCCTTCCAGTCCTCGAAAATGGCGAGCAGACGTGTCATGCGCCCCTCTACGTTTGCCTCATACAGGACGGAGGCATTGGAAATGTTGTAATGGGGCAGGGCATTGCTCTCGTTTGGAATCATTACGGCGATCGGTCTGAGGTCAGCAGCCGCTTCATCGATCCATTCATTTGTGAGTCTGCTGCGCACCATGCCCTCGTGGAGGGAAGGCGCATCCTCCCCTGCCAAAGTCTCTGAAGATATTACAGATCCGGTGTCATCGGAAGCCGATCCGGATGTATTTATTATATTATCTGAAATTACATTGCCAGAAGCGGGTTCACCCAGACTGCAGGCGCACAACAGAGTGCACAAAGCCAGAACGGAACCCAGTTTTAGTCTCCTCATAAGTAAGTCAGTCTCCTTTGAATAGATTCATCTTATCACAAAAAACGCACAGCGTCTCGCGGCAGGTTAAAAGTTAAGAATATTTAATAAAGATGGTGGCGCAGCGGATGCTTTTGGCTTGCCTATTGCGGGCTGGAATAGTATACTGTTTATATTCATAAATGCCGTGAGGCGGAAAGTGTTGGATGTGACATGAAGCTGTTAAGCGTTATTGTTCCCTGCTATAATGAGGAGGAGAGCGTAGGGCTTTTTTATGAGGAATTGACAAAGAATGATCCTTATTTTGCGCAGAAGGATATGGAACTTGAGCTTCTCTATATCGATGACGGTTCTGTGGACAGAACTGTTGAGGAGGCCAGAAAACTCCGTGACAAGGACGAGCGGGTACATCTTGTGTCGTTTTCCAGAAATTTTGGAAAGGAAGCCGCAATGTTTGCAGGCATGGAGCATTCAAGGGGCGACTATGTTGTGATCATGGATGTGGATCTGCAGGATCCGCCTTCTCTTCTGCCGCAGATGCTGGAGGGAATCGAGGAGGGGTATGACTCTGTTGCGACCAGACGTGTCAGCCGTAAGGGGGAGCCACCGGTGAGAAGCTTCTTCGCCAGAATGTTTTACAGGCTGATGAAGAAGATATCCAAGACGGAAATTATGGATGGGGCGAGGGATTACCGGCTGATGACCAGACAGATGGTCAACGCGATTCTCTCCATGAAGGAATACAACCGCTTTACCAAGGGCATCTTCGGCTGGGTCGGCTTCAGGACGAAGTGGCTGGAATACGAAAATGTGGAGCGCGCCAGGGGCGAGACGAAGTGGAATTTCTGGAAGCTCTTTTTGTATTCGCTCGACGGTATCACGGCATTTTCGACGGTGCCGCTGATGATCGCTTCGGTGGTGGGTGTCTTATTCTGCTTTCTGGCTTTTGTTATGATTATTTTTATTATAGTGCGGAAGCTGGTGTTCGGGGATCCGGTTTCGGGCTGGCCTTCACTGGTGTGTATCATGCTTTTCCTGAGCGGGGTGCAGTTTTTCTGTACCGGAATCCTCGGACAGTACCTTGCCAAGACCTATATGGAGGTCAAGAGACGCCCGATTTATCTGGTGAAGGAGGAGCTATAAAATTTCTTAACACTTTCTTAGCGGGCAAAAGTATTCACAATCTCGATTATATATGATAATATATAACTGTTCATCGAAGAGAAAGAGTATGAATCGACATAAGAAAGGGGAATTCAAGTGGAGATTGATGCTGTAAAGGATTGTGAATTGGAAAGATACATAACAGATATCATGTTGGATGTGGGGGTACCGGCGCATCTTAAGGGGTATCATTATCTGAGAGATGCAATTCTGCTGTCGGGAAGGGATATGGAGGTCGTAAGCAGTGTGACCAAGCTTCTGTATCCGACGGTGGCAAAGAGATTTAAGACAACGAATCAAAAGGTAGAGAGAGCGATAAGGAACGCGATTGAAGTGTCCTGGGAGAGAGGTAATACAGAGACCTTTGAGAAAATGTTCGGCTATTCTGCGCAAGAAGGAAGAACAAGGCCGACGAACAGCGAGTACATTGCCCGAATTGCCGATATGATCCGTCTGGATATTAAGGCAATGTAACTGTAAACCCAGACTCTTTCACGAGAACATAGAAGCAGTCAGCCGCATAGTGCGGCCGGCTGCTTTTGCTTGTGTGGGCATCCTAAGTGTGTTAAAATAGACTCATGTACTTTTACGAGGTGAAGCATGGGAAGAAAGTTTTCTCTTACGGATTTTGTGGTATTTCTATTGATTGCCCTGATCGGGGCAGCGGAGGGAGCGCATTTGTATGCTGTGCTGCTGCATCGGGCATTTTCCCAGTGTGTTCCGGTGTTTATCGCTGCGGCGGTGGCATTTCTGGCGCTGCTTTGCGGCTATTTTTTGTGGTGCAAAAAAAGAGAAGGAGCAGTGACGGGCGACAGGGTAAAGTTCTCGCGGAAGGAAAAGTTTCTGCTTCTGCTGTTTGGCGCTCTTGTGCTGTCCCAGATACTGTTTGTTGCGTCGGGGACATGGGTGTACCTGAAGGGTGATATGACGGTAGAGACGGTGGGAAGCTTTCTGGAGACGAATGCTGTTTACAGTGTAAATCCCATGACAGGTGGCGCATATCAGGGCGGTATCCCGATGCGGCTTAAAGTATTGTGTCTGCCGACCCTGTATGGGGTGCTCAGCAGAATAACAGGCATCCGGCCGGAATATCTGGTATGGCAGATCATTCCCGCGTTTACGTTGCTGTTTGCCTATGCGGCATACAGCAGTCTGGCAAGAAGCCTGTTCCCGGAAGAGCGGGAAAAGAGACTGCTGTTTCTTGTGCTCGTAGCGATCCTGATCTGGATTGGAAGCTATCGGTATGGCATGGATGGCTTTGGGATTCTGTACGCCGGATGGAGAGGGGTAACCTTGCGCAACATGATACTGATTCCCTATGCATTATCCCTGTGCCTGAGAAAAAAGTATTTTCTGGCGCTGGCATGTCTGGCGGCGGAGGCATGCATCGTCTGGACACTGTATGGTCTGGGGGCAAGCCTGATAGTGGTTGCCGGCGTGACGCTGACGAATCTTCTGTGCCGGCGTTTTGAAGCGGGAAGGGAGGCGGAAAATGACTGAACTTCTGGGGAATGCGTGGCAGGGCTGGATACAGTTTAATTCCGTGGGAAAGCTGTCAGCCGCTCTTTTGATTTCGCTTGTGCTTTTGTGGGTATACTCTAAGAGAGTACCGCAGAAAACATTTCTGGTATATACATCGGTGGTCACTGCGGTGTGTATCCTGCCGCCGACGGCTGCGGCGGTGATGCTGTATCAGACGAGATTCTACGACTATGAATGGATATGGAGCATAGTGCCTCTGACTGCGATGATTGCCATGGCACTTACAATGTTTCTGGCAGAGTTCCTGCATGGAACGGCAAAGGAAGACAGGAAAACCGAGATCGCAGTTTTGCTTCTGGTTTTGACGGGACTTCTGTTCTGCAGCGACATGGGCATGAAGACATGGAACGGCGCGGGTGAGAAGAGAGAGCGGCAGGAGGCAGCGCCAATACTGGCGGTGGCGAAGGAGCGCATGGCGGAAGAGCATATCGTACTATGGGCGCCACGGGAAATCATGGGCTATGCAAGGCAGACGGATGCGTCCATCGAGCTGGTCTATGGCAGGAATATGTGGGATGAAGCGCTGAATGCCTATGCATATGATGTGTATACAGATGACATCAACAGGCTGTATGAGTGGATGGAAGCAAAACCGGAGGAACTGTCGGAGGCGGACGCATTCTGCGCGGAGGCGGCATTGCGGGCAGGGGTAAACTGTGCGCTGATACCGGCGGACAGACCGGAAGAAATGATCGGTTATCTTGAGAGATTATTCAGAACTGAGGCGGAGAGGGTCGGAGAGTACTATCTCCTTGCGGTTACGGGAGCAGAGTAGACCGTGAATTCGGAGGAAAACGATTTGAACGAACTTGTCAGTATAATTGTCCCGGTGTATAATGCCCGGAAATTTATCAGGGAGACGCTGGACAGCGTGATGGCGCAGACCTATCCTTCATGGGAGCTGTTATTGGTAGAGGATGTAAGCACGGATGATACGGCAGCAGTCATCGAAGAATATGTCAGGGAGAAAGAGGAACAGCGGATCAGGTTGATCAGACAGCCTGAAAATCTGGGGGCGGCAAGAGCACGCAACCGCGGGCTGGAGGAAGCGAAGGGCAGATACATTGCGTACCTGGATGCGGATGATCTCTGGGAGCCGGAAAAATTGCAACACCAGCTGTTATTTATGGAGAAAAACGAGGTGGCGTTCTGTTTTACCGGGTATGAATTTGCGGATGAATGCGGTATCGGCACGGGAAAGGTCGTCCATGTGCCGGAGACGCTGAATTACCGGCAGGCACTTGGCAATACTACGATATTTACCACGACAGTCATGTTTGACACGGAGAGGATTCCGAAGGAAATGCTCGAAATGCCGGTCATGAAGAGCGAGGATACAGCGCTGTGGTGGAAAATTCTGAGAAACGGATATACGGCATACGGGCTTGACGAGAATCTGGTTCGGTACCGCCGCCCGGGAAAATCTCTGTCTTCCAATAAGCTGGAGGCGATAAGGAGAATCTGGAATCTCTACAGAAGGGCGGAGGGCATGAGTATTCCGGCGAGTGCGTGGCACTTTTGCTTCTGGGCATTACGCGCTGTGAAGAGAAGGGTATAGTCTGTACGCGGATAGAAAAATATGGTACACTTGCAATATGTCATGTCGAGAATCGGAGGATTCATGTTTTGAGAACGATTACCAATGAAAAGAAAATAAAAAAGCTGGAAACCTTCAAACGTCTGATTAACCTCGGACTGGTGGGGATATGCCTCAGCCTTGAGGTGGCGGTGTTTTGGTACCACTGGTGGAATTACTTCCGCCTGTGTCTTGTAGAGGATCTGCGTAACCTCTGGTCAAGGGCGACCCTTGCGGAGATTGCGTTGTATGCGGTGGTTCTGCTTTTTTTGTCCGCTACCTATGGGGGCGTCCGGCTCGGCTACCAGAAAAATGCCGAGATTGTTTTTTCCCAGGTCTTTTCGACATTGCTCGCAAACATAATCATTTACATCCAGCTGTCCATCATGGCGAGGCAGCTCTTTGTAATAGACATCTTTGCGCTGATGATGCTCGAACAGATCGTGCTTGTCTTTGTATACATCAATATTGCGAACCGAATATACCGACATATTTTCCCGCCGAGAAAGCTCCTGCTGATTCACGGAGACAGGCCGACGGAGGAGCTGTGCAATAAGTTTGGCACGAGAAAGGACAAATACGTCATTACCAAGAAGATCCACGTCGGGAAGGGCACACAGGAGCTTTGCAGGGAAATCATGCAGGCATATGAGAGCAATGAATGCAATGCGGTTGTGCTTGGGGATATTTCGGTGGAGGACAGAGGGCCCTTGCTGAAATTCTGTTATGGACATTCTATCAGAGTCTATCTGATGCCTAAAATCACAGATGTTATTCTTACGGGCGCGGAGGAGCTGCATGTATTTGACAGCCCTATGCTGCTTGTCAGGGAATACAGCCTGACGATGGAACAACGCTTCATAAAGAGAATGATAGACATTATCTGTTCGCTGCTTCTGCTGGTGATCGCATCGCCGATCATGCTGATTACGGCAATCGTCATTAAACTGTATGACGGGGGTCCCGTGCTCTATAAGCAGGTGAGATGTACTGTGAACCAGAAGCAGTTTTATATTATGAAGTTCCGCAGCATGAGAACGGATGCGGAGAAGGATGGTGTGGCGAGACTGGCACAGAAAAATGACAGCCGGATCACGCCGATCGGAAAGTTTATCAGAAAATGCAGAATTGATGAACTGCCGCAGCTCATCAATATCCTGAGGGGCGATATGTCCTTTATCGGGCCGAGACCGGAGAGGCCTGAAATCATAGCCCAGTACCTTGAAGTAATGCCGGAATTTGCTTTTCGTATGAAGGTGAAAGCCGGACTGGCGGGATTTGCACAGGTATATGGGAAATACAATACCACACCCTACGATAAGTTAAAACTTGATTTGACATATATCGAAAACTACTCTGCATGGCTGGATATTAAGCTGATGATGCTGACGCTCAAGGTATTGTTCTGGCCGGACAGCACCGAGGGTGTGGAGACAGAACAGATTACCGCACTGAAGAAGGAAAAACAGGAGCGGGAGCAGTCGAAACAGCAGGAGCAGAATGAGAAGTAAGGGGGCTGGCTTATGTTGCAGGGATATTATGGGAAAGAGCCTTTTGACCTGAGACTGACCGTGCTGCGAATGCTCGGACAGTGGAAGAAAATTATATTGTGGACACTGGCGGGAACGCTGCTGCTCGGCGGCGCTTACTGCGTAAAAAATATTCTGTTCCGCGGGGAGAAGCAGTATAAGGCAGTTTCCGTTTATCGTGTGGACTACGGTGTGGACGATATAGACGCAAATCTTGTCATGATTAATGACTACACGTGGAATACCTATGTACACACCGAGGAGTTTCTGAAATGTGTGAAGGACAGGCTTGCCGGAAGTGAATGGGCGGCGCTTGGCCTTGAGGAGCTGGGGGGATACCTGCAGGGCGATATGGAGTCGGACTGGCGCGTACCCTCGACGATTGTCGTGAGCGGAAATGCAGATATGAGTACTGCGGTTGCGAAGGCGGTGGAGGAGACAATGACGCTGGACTTCCCCGAAGGGATCAGCGAGATCAAGTCGATTCGTGTGCTGGATCATGCAGGGGAGGCGAAGGAGGTACTTCCGGATATCCGTGTCGGGAGAGCCTTTATTCTGGCAGCGGTGCTGTCTCTGTTTTTGGTGATGGTGGTTTTGCTTTTAAAGGAGACAGGTGGCGACAATATCTGGCTGCCCGCGACACTGGCGGTGAGATATGGGTTGCAATGCGTGGGAACGGTAAACAGCGTGGATCTGAAAGAGAATCTCCGTTATCTGTTTTCGGGTAAGAAGCAGATTGCGATCTGTCCGGTGCAGGAGACCTGTGATCCGGCAGAGGTACTCAGAAAGCTTGAGAGCTTTGCCGGTGATGCGGAGGAGAGAAAATGGTGTGTAATTCCGTCACCGCTGCTCTGTCCCGAGGGCGCAGAGAAGCTTCGGGAGGCGGAGGCGATCCTGTTGGTTGTAAAGGCGGGAGCGCATGCCGGAAAGCAGCTGGAATATGCATTGGATTTCCTTGCACGGCAGGGGTGCAGAGTGACAGCGGCACTTTTGTGGGATGCGGATGAAAAGCTGCTCCGCAGATATTACGGATTTACACGTCGGTAATCAGTCGTAGGGAGCGCTTAACAGACTTGCGCGTGGAGGCAGAGATGAGAGTACAGGTGCTTGTGTCGGTTATGAATCAGACCTTGGAGGAAATCCGGGAGAAGATGCATCTGGATTCCGACGCGGTTATTATCAACCAGTGTGACAGGCTGGCGTTTGAAGAATTGCAGTATAAGGGATGTCACTTGCGGATGTATTCTTTTCCCGACAGGGGAATCGGGAGAAGCCGCAATGAGGCTATACTGAGGGCAGATGGGGACATCTGTCTCTTTTCGGATGAGGATATTGTCTATGAGCCGGGATATGCAGAGGCTATCGCGCGCGAATTTGAGAGAAATCCTGAGGCGGATATGATTCTGTTCAACATCGCCATATGCGAGGAGCGGCAGACTTATCATATTACAGAGCGAAAGCGCGTGCACTGGTATAATTGCGGGCGCTATGGAGCGGTAAGCTTTGCAATCCGAAAGGAGAGCCTGATCGCCTCGGGAGTTACCTTTTCCCTGCTGTTCGGGGGAGGAGCGCGATACAGTAACGGCGAAGACAGTCTTTTCCTGCGGGAATTTATGCGGAAGGGCTATCGTGTCTACACTGCGCCCGTGACAATCGGGCGTGAGGAGGAGGGAGAGTCCAGCTGGTTCAGGGGCTATGACAAGAAGTTCTTCCATGACAGAGGGGTGCTTTACCATTATCTGTATGGCTGGCTCGGACGTGCTATGGCGCTGAGATTTTTACTGGCCCATCGGGATAAAATGTGCAAGGAAGCCAGTCTTGGTCAGGCATACCGCTGGATGAAGAATGGGATAAAGGAAGGAAAACATGGAGAGTAGTGCACTGGTTTACATCGGACTGACGGTTGTGACGATCTTACTGGCACTTTTCGTCAGAAACGAGACATATGTTCCCCGGGCGATCCGGGGCGGAAGACTGTTCGGGGAGATGCCGGGCTGCGACAGACAGAAGGCCAGAAACCGTGTCGCGGAGTTTGCGATATTCTGCCTGCTGACAGGTGTTTCGGCGTGCAGAATCGCGGTGGGAAATGACTACTGGGTCTATACGCAGAATTTCAGTCTGATCTCTCAGGAACGCCATGTGTCTTCGGAGATCGGCTTTAATGCGATCGTGAGCTTTTTCCAACTCTTTTTTGAAGAGGGCAAGGCACAATATCTCTCGATCTTTGCCTTCTTTTCAGCAACCACGGTTTTTTTCTTTGTGAAGGCGCTGTGCGATCAGGGGAGCAATTTTGCTTTTTCGCTTTTCCTGCTTCTGACCGGCGGCTACTATTTCAACAGCCTGAACTCGGTTCGCTATTATTTCGCTCTGGCACTTTCCCTTTACGCAATGAAGTATGTGCTCAGAAAGGAGTATGGAAAATTTATTTTGTGCATCCTGCCGGGAGCGCTGATCCATAAATCGATACTTCTTGTCATACCGGTATATCTGGTCGCGCATTACCTCGCAAGAGCTAAGCTGAGGCGGTGGCATTATATCGTCGGAGGAATCTTCCTGTGCAGTCTGATCTTTTGCCAGAAGTTATATCGTGAATTAATATTCTTGTTTTATCCGTTTTATCGGGACTCCACATTTGACATGGGACAGCTGTCATGGGTCAATATCCTGAAGTGTCTTTGTGTGCTTGCGCTTTGCGTAATATGCTATCATTCCGGACTACGCGGAAATGTAGAAAACCGGTTTTATGCCATTCTGAATCTGTTTGGGCTGGTGGTCTACTGCTGTGGCTCTTTCATCCCCGAGACCTCAAGGGTTGGATACTATATGATTATCTCGCAGGTTTTCCTGCTTCCGGAACTGCTGTGCAGGCTGGAAAAGCCTTGGCTGCGCAGACTTTGCTACTGTGGTGTAATAGGGGCATTTATCTGCTACTTTGCGCTTCTGCTAAAAGGGATGTATGCGACGGACATCCGGCTGCTGCCCTATCGGAACTGGATCTTTGACTGAGTATTGCGAGAGATTTTGTGCCTGCGGCCCCAAGTTTGCAGGCCGCTGAAAGGTATGGGGGTTATTATGAAGGTTTTATGGCTGTGTAACGTAATGATGCCGATGATAGCAGAGCAGTTACAGCTTGAGGCATCCAACAAGGAGGGCTGGCTCTCGGGGCTGGCAACGGTCGCCTTAGAGAGAAAAAATGAGAATGGAATCGAACTTGGCATTGCCTTTCCTGCACCGGCGGAGCTGCTTGCCGACGGACGGGAGACCTTTGAGAAAAGTATAGCAGTGCAGGGTGCGACGTTGAACTGTTACGGCTTCCGCGAGGACGTTACGAGACCGGAAGTCTATGACGAAGGACTGGAGAAGAGGATGCAGGAAATCCTAGAGGCCTTCCAGCCGGATATTGTACACTGCTTTGGAACGGAATACCCGCACACACTTGCCATGTGCCGGTGTGTGTCAGATAAGAGTCGGTTGCTGGTGGGGGTACAGGGCTTGTGCACCCTGATTGCAGACGCTTATTTTGCGGATCTTCCGGACAAGGTGATTCATTCCGCTACATTCCGGGATGTAATCAGGCAGGACAGCCTCGTACAACAGAAGGAAAAGTTTGTCAAGCGTGGGACTATGGAGCTTGAAGCGGTGAAGCTTGCGGGAAATATCGCGGGACGGACGGAGTGGGACAGAGTAAATACACGGAAATGGAATGCAAACGCGCGTTATTATATATTGAATGAGACACTCCGGCAGAACTTCTATGGGACAGTCTGGGATGGGGAAAAATGTGTCCCTCATTCTATTTTTGTGAGTCAGGGCGATTATCCGATCAAGGGTCTGCATTATATGCTGGAGGCGATGCCTGAAATATTGGGAAAATACTCTGATGCCAGAGTGTTTGTGGCGGGAAACAGCCTTGTGAACTATGGGACGCTCAAGGAGAAGCTTAAGATCTCGGCATATGGAAAGTATCTTAGAAAGCTGATCTGTGAGAACCAGCTTCAGGATAAGGTGGTATTTCTGGGCAGACTGAATGCGGAACAGATGAAGGAACAATACCTGCGGAGCAGTGTTTTTGTCTGCTGCTCTGCGGTGGAAAATTCGCCGAATTCGCTGGGGGAGGCAATGCTTCTGGGGATGCCCTGCGTCAGCGCGGAAGTGGGTGGAATCCCAAGTATTTTTACCGGAGGCGAGGACGGCATATTATATCGCGGACATGTGGAAGGGAAAAATAACAATAACGGATGTAATTTTGAGAACATTTCCAAGAATCTTGCAGATTCGGTAATTGAGATATGGGAAAATATGGAAAAGACAAAGCAATATTGCAAAAATGCAAGAAATCATGCAGAAAAAACCCATGACAGAGAGCAGAATTATAAGCAAATGACAGAAATATATGCAAAAATACTTGCACGTGTGGAGGGGGAAGCTTGAAAAAGATTATATTTGTATCCAACTATCTGAACCATCATCAGATACCCTTCTGTAATGCTATGTACGAATTGCTGGATGGCAGTTTCCTTTTCATTCAGACGGAACCGATGGATGAAGAGCGCATTCAGATGGGATGGAACGAAAAAAATACGCAGCCGTATCTGAAATTCTTTTATGAAGAGCCGGAAGCCTGTAAGAAGCTGATTCTGGACGCCGGGATTGTTATTTTCGGAGGCTGTGACGATGAAAGCTATATAGAGGAGAGACTGAATGCAGGGAAGCCTGTCATCCGATATAGCGAGAGACTTTATAAGACGGGGCAGTGGAAGGCGGTCTCGCCGCGCGGCTTGCGGAAAAAATACCATGACCATACAAGATACCGCAAGGCTCAGGTATATCTGCTCTGTGCCGGTGCTTACGTGGCATCTGATTATTCTCTCGTACATGCCTACCCGAAAAAGAAATTCTGCTGGGGGTATTTCCCGGAGACAAAGCATTATGACATAGACAAGCTGCTGGAGCAAAAAGGCTGGGGGGAGGATAGAGAAATGTATCTCCTCTGGTCGGCAAGGATGATCGACTGGAAGCATCCCGAGCTTGCCGTGGAAACTGCGAGGTATCTGAAGGAAAAGGGGTATTCCTTCCATATGGATATTATCGGCGGAGGAACTATGGAGGAAGAGGTCAGGGCGCTCGTTGAAAAGTATGACCTCGGCGATTGCGTCGGCTTTCCCGGATTTCTCAAGCCGGAACAGGTGCGGGAGTATATGGAGAAGGCAGACATTTTTCTGTTCACAAGCAACCGGCAGGAGGGCTGGGGTGCTGTGGCAAACGAAGCGATGAACAGCGGCTGCGCTCTTGTGGCGGACCATATGATCGGAGCGATTCCCTATCTGGTACAGGACGGCGTGGATGGACTGATATATAAGGACGGAAACCGGGATGAGCTGTTTACACTTGCTGAGCGGCTTGTCTGCGACCGGAAGCTCTGCCGGAAGCTGGGAAGAAGAGCTTATGCGAAGATAACGGAGAGCTGGAATGCGGAAAATGCTGCAAGGAGGCTTGTAGAGCTTTGCAGAGAGCTGGGGCTCCTCGGAGAAGAGGTAAAGGGGGATCGCAAGGCAGAGGCGGCAGACACCGGTTCGCCGATGCCCGGTGCTCCGGCGGCGGTGATTCCTGAGAGGAAAATGTATCGATTGTTGAAAAGGGGAAAATGGATTGATTAGTGTTATTGTGCCGATATATAATACAGAAAAATATCTGGAACGCTGCGTGAAGTCTTTACAGGCACAGACGATTTCCGAGCTTGAGATTGTGCTTGTGGATGATGGGTCTACAGATGGGAGCGGCGAGCTCTGCGATAAGTTTGCAGCGGAGGACCCGCGCGTCAAGGTGTTCCACAAGGAAAACGGGGGCTCCTCCTCTGCGCGTAATTTGGGAATCCTGAAGGCAACAGGGGAGTATCTGGGATTCGTAGACAGCGATGACTATGTGGACAGCGATATGTATGAGAGACTGTATGATGCGATTTGTACATACGGCGTGAAAGCGGCTCAGATCGGGAGAGACGAAATTGACCCGGAGGGAAAGCTTTTGCCGGACATCTGCGTTCCGCCGGATAGCGTGGAGCTGATCCAGCCGGAGAAATTCATGGAGGAGCTCCTGATGCACAGAGGCGACTGCTCCTTCTGCACGAAGTTGATCTGCCGTGACCTGTTTTTGGATAAAAACAACTTTCCGATAGGGATGCTGAATGAGGACTTCCATCTGCTGATCCGGCTCATGGACAAAATCGGCCCGATTGCATCCTTACCGGGACATGCTTACCATGTCTTTTACCGGCTGGGAAGCAACTCGCGGAAGGAGAGCAGGGAGATCTTTTCGAGGGTTTATGCGGATTGCGTTGTGAACGCCGACCTTGCGGCAAAGATAGTGGAGGAAAAATATCCGCAGCTGAAGGATACTGCCTTCCGCTTTGGCGTTTTCCAAAGGCTGGAATATCTTCTTCATATTCCGATCTCGCAGATGACGGGCGGTAACAGGATGTATTGCAATATTGTCCGTTATATGCGGGAGAACTGGCTGAGGGCGATGCAGAATCCGCTGCTGACGAAGAAGAACAAGCTATATCACACGCTATTTGCCATTGCACCCCGCGCAATCCGAAAGGTTCATAGACAGCTGCGCGGAGGAAACGGCTGACAATATTTGCCGCAGCACACGGACGTAGAATATGCTATTCTTATATAGAAGTAATTCAGAATCACTTGACGATATATGGGACGGATAGGAGACATATGAGAAGAGACAGGGTACGGAAAGGAAAAGCGGGCATAAAGGTAGTCGCTGGCATTATGGCGGCGGTTCTTCTTGCCGGAGGGCAGCTCCCGACTGAAACTGCATATGCGATGGAACGTCACGGCTTTGCCGGAGCCGATGAGGAGACAGCGCTGTGGCTTGAAGAGGCGGGAGCGGCGCTTCAGGCGATTGCGGCGGAGCGGGAGATCATGGCGCTGATATACCTTGCGGATGAATTTCCGGTGCGGAGCCTGCCTGCTTATGACGCGGATGTTGCGGTGACGGTATACAGCGGACAACAGGTGTTCATTCAGGATGTTTATGTGGATGAAAATTATGAGGTCTGGGAATACGTCAGACTGGAATGCAATGAGACAGAATACTTCGGGTATGTTCCGCGGACATATCTTGCCGTATCCGATTCGCGCTTTCTCGAGTGGGAGGAAATGTACGGCATGAATCCCGGAGTGGCGGTCTACGCGGCGGAGGACGGACAGGCGGTTTACCCGGACATTGAACAGTTTCCGGCGAGCTACCAGACTGCACTGCTGCAACTGAAACAGCAGCACCCGAACTGGACCTTTGTCAAGATGAACACGACACTCGACTGGGAGACGGTGATCTATAATGAGATGCAGGGCAGCAAGAGCCTTGTGTATAAGACACTCCCGGACTGGACGAAGAACGGCCTGTACGATACCGGAAACTGGTACTATGCGACGGAGGCTGCGGTCAAGGTCTATATGGACCCGCGAAACAGCCTGACCGAGCAGGCAATCTTCCAGTTTGAACAACTCACCTACAATGCGGAATATCATACGCTGGATGCGATGAACAAATTCCTGAACAATACCTTCATGAATGACAGCAAACCGGCTCCCGGCATGGATACCATGACCTTTGCGGAAATGTTCTGGTATATCGGCAAGGAGGAGGGGAGAGAGGTCAGTCCGTTTCATCTGGCGGCGCGCGTTCTCCAGGAGCAGGGACAGGGCACATCGCCGCTGATCTCGGGCGCCTATCCCGGCTTTGAGGGCTATTACAACTATTTCAATATCGGCGCGACGGGAACCACTGACCAGCAGGTGATCGAGAGCGGACTGACTTATGCGAGAGATCACGGCTGGAACAGCTCCTATATGTCCATATTGGGCGGCTCGGACTTCATCTCTGCCAACTATATTAAGAAGGGGCAGGATACGCTGTACCTCCAGAAATTCAATGTCAATCCGAACGGCGCTTATAAGCCGTTTACGCATCAGTATATGCAGAACATTACCGCGCCGACGACGGAAGCGAGGAGCATCCGCCGTTTATACGAAAGCGCAAACTCTCTGGATAGTACCTTTGTATTCAAGATACCGGTGTTTGAGAACATGCCGCCGACGGCATGCACCGAGCCCGGCAAGGAACAGCCCGTGCCGGAAACGCTGGACATCTCCCTGACGCTGCCGGAGGGGTACGGAGACAGCACAGTCTGGCTGGACGGAATCGCTTACGCGGGAACCCTTCAGGGAAATATCCTCACGGTCACAGCGGCGGACAAAACAGCGGCATCGGCGGTCGTTTACCGCTATAGCGAGACGGGAGTGCCGCTGGGAATGTACCTCTGGACACTGGGCTATGCAGACGGCAGATATGTGGTGACACCACAGCCGGAGCTGGAGGATCTTCTGACCTATCACGGCTTCTCTATCCGGATCACAGGAAAGTCGGGAATCCGGTTTAAGACGGGAATTTCTGCCGAGCTGAGAAACCGCCTCACGACAGAGGGAGTCAACGGTTATCGGCTGAAGGAATACGGAACGCTTGTCATGACGGAAGCAAACAGGGCGATTCTTCCGATGGTAAAGGGAGGGACGAAGGTGCAGAGCGGTATGGCATACGGGACGGACGCAAACGGCAGTTTCACGGATGTCGTTTATGAGACGGTTGACGGAAGATACCGCTATACCTCTGTACTGGTAGGTCTGCCGGCAGCACAATATAAGACAGAATTTGCCTTCCGTGGATATCTGATCCTTGAGAAGGATGGCGCAGAGATCACACTTTACGGTCCTCCAAAGGCGAGGAGTATTTATTCGCTGGCGGAACAGTTTATTGCGAAGGGAACCTATGAGCCGGGAAGCTCTGCCTATGAATTTCTCACGAAACTGATAACCGATGCAGATGCCCTCGAAGAGAAGGCGGCGACTGAGACAGAATGAGGAATCACATGAAAAAGAACGAAAACAAGACATTGCTGACATGCGCTGCTGTGATGATCCTGCTCTTGACGGGATGCGGTGACGGAAGCAATTCCCCTGTGCTGACACCGATACTGCCCTCGGCAGAGCCGATCGGAACAGAAACAGGTGCCCCTGAGAGCACGGTGACTGGCGAAAATGGTGATGCACCTTCGATTCCGGTCGAGGAGATCCCGGCCGGAGAGGCGGAGCTTCAGGTGCAGTACAGCACAGGAAGCCTCACAGAGGAAGCGGAGCAGAATGCATTGGATATGCTTTCCACAATGTATCAGAACCTTGAGGTGGAAGAATATTATGGCGAAGCGATCCACATGATTACAAATGAGACATGGTATGACACGCTTGCGACGAATTTACTCGCGGGCAGCAGGGAATATACACTTCGGAAGGGAGAGGAGATTCTGCTCACTGTGCTCATCGGAGAGGACATGGACGGAAAGCTTTTTACGATCGTGAATTTTTCCGGCGGTGAGACAATGACACTGCTGCGGCAGCAGGCAACACTGGTGCGCCTTGTGGTAGCGGGAACGGATGGCGTGAACTACGATGGTACCTATGAGCAGTGGCAGTTTGACAGTGCAACGGGAGACATCCGCCATGAGACAGGCAGATATGTGCAGGGCGTTCTGAATGGAGAATATACCATTGCCCAGAGAAAGGGCAGAGGCGAGGAAGATCCGTTTGACCTCTGGAGCATGAAGGACAGCTTTGCATATGAGATTACCGGGACGGTCTACGACGAGCAGGGAAATGTGGTAGAGGCGACGCCGGAGCCTACACAGCAGCCCACGGTTACTCCGAAACCGACGGCTACTCCGAAGCCGACGGCAACCCCGAAACCCGCGGCTACGGCAACCCCGGTACCTACTCCTGCGCCAACGCCTGTGCCTACTCCGGAGCCGGCACCGGTTGTAACGCCTGCACCGACACCGGAACCGACGCCGGTGCCGACCCCGGAACCTACGCCAGAACCGACGCCGGAACCTACCCCTGCGCCGACACCGAGTACAGGGGATGTAGATATTGAGTGGACACCGGACGATCTGTAAGATGATTGTTGAAGGGCTGAGTATAACGATGAAGGACAGAACAAAAAGAGAAAATCTCATATGGCTGCTTGCTGTGCTGACCTTGCTGGGCTTATCGGCGGTTGCGGTCGTCAGAAGTCTGATTATCGGTCTGGATATCGACGAACAATATGCAGTGACGCTGGCATACCGCATTGCCCGTGGGGATATTCTGGTGAAGGAGGTATGGGAACCCCACCAGACGTCTGCACTGCTGCCGGCGCTTCTGACTAAGCTGTTCCTACTGTGTAAGGGGAACAGCGAATATCTGGTGCTGTACCTCAGAGGCATGGGTGTATTGTGCCAGTTGGCTGTCAGTGTCAGCTGGTTTTGCGTGATCAGGAAGATCTACGGCGACAAGGTGGGCTTTCTCAGCGCGTTAATCGTTTTTCATACGCTGCCCAAGGGAATTGTGACACCGGAATTTGCCAATCAGCAGATCTGGCTTCTGCTCATGGTGTTCCTGTGTGTTCTGCAATACAGCAGGACGCTGAAAAAGCGTTATTGCGCGGCGGCGGGACTTTTTATGGTGCTTGAGGTGCTGGCTTATCCCTCCTGTGTTCTGCTCTTTCCTATTTATGTGGTCGTTTTATGGAAACTGGAAAATAAGAATCCCGAGAAAAAGCATGCCGGTACAGTCCTTTTTGCCGGGGAGTGTGTTCTGGCGGCAGCCCTCTTTATGGTTTATCTGCTTTTCCATATGCCGGTGTCCGAGCTGATTGCGTGCGTCGGCTATATTCTGGCGGACGGAGAACATTCTGCCGGAATGGGAGAGAAGCTGGTCGCTTATATGGGCGAATTGCCTGAGATTGCGGGCTATCTTGTTCGCTATGCGCTGGCAGGCGGTGCTGCTACGGGAATCATTATTCTGCTCCGCCGGATGAGAAAAGAGAAGACGGAAGCGGGGACGGTATTTGCGTGGCTCTTTCTTTTTGCGGCACTTGCAGACCAGATCAGGCTGTGGCTGCAGGGAAAGGTGGCAAATGTCCATCCACAGATTCACTATCTGATTCTTTTTGCAATGGGTGGGGTGCTTTATTTTCGCTACGCGAAGAGAGATGATGAGGACGAGACGGGGAAGGTTCTGTTGCAAGCGGGCTGGATTCCGGCGCTGACAGCGCTGGTCTCGGTTTTGCTGCTGACGAATCTGGATGTGAAGGCATCGCTGGTGCATCTGCTGCCCGGAATGCTCTGCGCCTTTTTGTGGTGGGTAAAGAAAACCCATGGGAGTAAGCGCGTGACGGTGATGCTGCTTCTCTGGTGCTTGACGCTGATCGGGGCGAGAACCTACCTTGTGAGGGATGGCGGCTTTAACCGGGAGAATGTTTTTGTAGTAAAGCAGAAGGTGCTCGATGGTGCAGCCAAATATATATATGCGCCATACTCGACAGGCTATGGATTGAATGCGGAGTATGATTTTTTGACGGAAAATCTTCCACAGGACAGTAAGATATGGTATATTGGTTACCATACGCTGATCTATCTCATGGGAGAGCAGCAGGTGTGCAGCGCTTCGACGATCAGCACGCCGGTGTACGATCAAAGGTATCTTGCATATTTTGACATAAATACGGATAAGATGCCGGAGTTTGTTGTGGCAGACCGCGAAATGTGGGAAGGAAATGCTGCCGAGATACAGCCGGAGGTCAGACAGTGGATTCAGGAAAATTATGAGCAGACCGGGACTGCGGAGAATCCCTATTGCCTGCTCATGAGGAGAAAACAGTGAAGGACAGGTAGTATTTATGACAGCGAAGGCTTTGAACTGCAGGAAAATCATTTATACACTATGCTTCGTCGGGTTCTGCGTGATCGATCAGATCAGGGGAAGCGCGGATGGACGTATACAGATGACAGCGGTGAACTGTATGGGGCTTCTCATGGCGGCAATCATATTGAGCGCCTATTCGTTGAGGGATTTTCTGAAGCTGCCGTACTATATCTGGACAGGCGTTTTCCTGGTCGGGGGAACGCTTGCATATTTATGGGGAAAAACGAATTATCCCTACCAGGGCAGATGGCTGACGGCAGTTCTGAACGTAGGCATTTACGGATATATTCTGATCCGGCTGTTTTACAGGTTTGTGGTTGAAAAGCAGATGCTGCATGTGAGAAAGCCACTTTTTTGCGTATGGTGTATTATGCTTGTCTGCATGATGCTATCCAGAAACGAGGCAATCTGGCCACTGTGGTTTCTGGTAATGTTCGGGAGCTTCTATGTCACTGATTATACACCGGAGACGAGGAAGGCGCTGTTTGACAGCATGATAAACGGTGTACTGATCGGCTTTTTTCTGATTCAGGGGGCAGCGTTTGTATTCCGGCCGTTTGACAATATGCGGTATCCGGGAATGTATGCCAATGCAAACATCAATGTTCTGTTTTATGCGATAACCTATGGAGCATGGCTTTGCAAGTGGTATCAGTTGAAATACAGGCGGGCAAAACTTTTTCTGCGGGGGCTGACAGCTTGCTTTTCCGGTGCAATGATTGGTTTTGCATTTCTGACGATAGGCAGGGCAGGACTGCTGACGATGGCAGTGACCACGCTTGTATTTCTGATTTATTGTGCAGTGACGCTGCCTGATCATAGGATAGTCCGCTTTTTCGGCAATGGTATTCTGATTGTGGCGGCTGCGGTGCTGAGTTTCCCGCTGGTTTTCGGCTGTGTCAGATATATCCCGGCATATTTTCATCATCCAATCTGGTTTGGGGACGAATACAATGAATTGAAGGTGCATTCATGGGATCCCGTTGACTCTGAAAAGTATGTTGATTTTGAGGAATTTCTACAGGAGTCACTGGGGAGAGTGCTGTGGTTTGTGGATTTCTCCAAGAAGGAGGTCAGAGAGTGGCTTCGACCGTCTCTGATTGCTTATGCAGAGGAGGCAGGTGCTGCGGAGCAGGATGGAGAACTGACAGCTTATGACCCGCTCGCCGGTACGGGAATTGACGAGCAGCATCCGGTGTTGACGGATCCGGAGGAAATGTCGAATCCGGTTGTCATTCGTACTACAATTCACAAGTATTATCTGGAACGGTTGAATCTGAGAGGACATAAGGACGAAGAGAACGGATTCTGGCTGACGGATTATTACTATGCGCCACATGCGCATAATTTGCTGTTACAGCTTGCGTTTAATTTTGGGATTATACCGGCGGGACTCTTCGCGGGAATTGCGATCTATGCGGTATGTAAGGCGGGCTGGGAGGCAAAGCGGCGGAAAATGCAGCCGGTATTGCAGTACCTGCTTCTGCCGATTGTTTTCACCGTCATTCTATTCAGCTTTGGAATGCTGGAAATTGACTGGAGAATCGGACAGAACAGTTTAACCTTATATTTTGTGTGTATGGCGGTGATAATGCATGATGGATCGGAAAAAGATCATCTTGGCGAGACGGTTATGGGGTGACAATTCTATTTCTGCGTGATATAATGAAAACGCTGTCAAAAGAACAAAGCACAAAAGCGCAAGGTAAGTTGAGATGAAGAATAAAACCAATTTTTTGAAAATTCCGGCAAACCGGATCGCAATATTAGTGATTCTGGATGTGATGAGTATTGTCGCAGCATCCTTCGCGGCATTGTATATCCGGTTTGACTTTAGTTTTGCCAATATTGAGAAGCAGTATATGATGCAACTTGAGCATATATTGCTTCCCAATATTCTGGTTACGTTACTCTTTTATACGATCTGGAAGCTATACCGGAGTGTATGGCGGTATGCCAGTGCGAATGAACTGATTAATATTGTATTTGCAACCACCTGTACTGCAGTGGCACAGGTGGTATATTGCTATGTGCTGAACCAGAAGATGCCCAGAAGTTATTATGCGCTCTACTGGTTCCTGTTGACGGTAATGACATCCTGCATCCGGTTTGGATACAGGATTTTACGTCTGATCAACAGTAAGCGGACGGAGATTACCGAGAAAAACAGACGCGTGAATGTCATGGTGATCGGCGCGGGCGCTGCGGGAAATATGATCCTGAAGGAGATGGAGAGCAGCAGCTATCTGAATCTGCAGGCAAAGTGTATTATTGACGACCAGCCGGGCTGTCATGGAAAGATGCTCCGCGGTGTACCGATTGTCGGTGGCAGGGATAAAATTCTCGAGGCGGTGCCCCATTATGGGATAGATGAAATTATTCTTGCCATTCCTTCTGCGGGTGTGCAGGTGAGGAAAGAGATTCTGGATATCTGTAAGGAAACGGGCTGCAAGCTTAGAATCGTACCGGGAATGTATCAGCTGGTCAATGGAGAAGTCTCTGTCTCAAAGCTGAAGGAGGTGGAGATCGAGGATCTGCTTGGAAGAGAGCCTATCAGAATCAATACGGAAGAGGTCTTCGGCTATGTCAGCGGGAAGACGATTCTTGTCACGGGCGGCGGCGGCTCGATCGGAAGCGAGCTGTGCAGACAGATTGCGTCCCATAACCCGAAACAGCTGATTATTGTGGATATCTATGAGAATAATGCCTATCAGATCCAACAGGAGCTGATCAGAAAGTACCCTGAGTTAAATCTCCTTGTTCTGATTGCATCGGTGCGAAATACAAATCGCATTAACTCGATTTTTGAGCAGTATCGCCCGAATATCGTCTATCATGCGGCTGCGCATAAGCATGTGCCGCTTATGGAGACAAGCCCGAACGAGGCGATTAAGAATAATGTCATGGGAACCTATAAGACGGCGGTAGCTGCGGACAGATACGGAGCTGAGAAGTTTGTACTCATCTCAACGGACAAGGCAGTAAATCCCACGAATGTCATGGGAGCGTCCAAACGTATCTGTGAGATGGTAGTCCAGATGATGAACCAGAAGTCGAAGACGAATTTTGTGGCGGTGCGGTTCGGAAATGTCCTGGGCAGCAACGGAAGTGTCATCCCACTGTTCAAACAGCAGATCGCAGAAGGTGGGCCGGTGACGGTGACGCACCCGGATATTATCCGCTACTTTATGACGATACCGGAGGCGGTGTCCCTTGTCCTGCAGGCAGGAGCCTATGCGAAGGGCGGAGAGATCTTTGTCCTTGATATGGGAAAGCCGGTCAAGATCGTCGATCTTGCGACGAACCTGATCAAGCTTTCGGGATATAAGCCGGGAGAGGATATAGAGATCAAGTTTACCGGACTCCGCCCGGGAGAGAAGATGTATGAAGAACTGCTGATGGACGAAGAGGGATTGAAGAAGACAGACAATAAATTGATCTTTATTGGTAAGCCGATTGATTTTGAGACGGATGTATTTGAAAAGCAGCTGGAAAAGCTGATTGCCGACGCGAAGAAGGAAACGGCGGACATCAGAAGTGAAATCAAGGAGATCGTGCCGACATATCAGAATGAAGCAGGCAATAAACATTAGAAATACTATAAAAGGTTAATCACAGTAAGCAGAGAAAGGACGAGGAAGGAACGTGAGTATCAAAAGATTTGAAAAAAAGGTATGGCTGTCTTCTCCGACTATGCATGGAAAAGAGATAGAATATATAAGAGAAGCCTACGAGACAAACTGGATGTCAACGGTCGGGGAAAACATTAATGAAGTCGAGAGAATGACCTGCGAGAAAATCGGATGCAAATATGCGGTTGCATTGTCGGCAGGTACGGCGGCGCTCCATATGGCAATTAAACTTGCGGGCGTAAAGAGCGGAGATAAGGTTTTCTGCTCGGATACAACCTTTGACGCGACGGTCAATCCGGTGGTCTATGAGGGGGGCATTCCGGTTTTTATTGACACCGAGTATGACACATGGAATATGGATCCTGTTGCGCTGGAAAAGGCATTTGAACTGTATCCGGAGGTTCGGGTAGTGGTTGTAGCACACCTTTATGGCACTCCCGGTAAAATTGACGAGATCAGGAGGGTCTGTGACGCACATAACGCGGTGATTATCGAGGACGCAGCGGAAGCACTCGGGGCAACCTATAAAGGGGTTCAGACGGGAACGTTTGGGACCTATAACGCAATCAGCTTTAACGGAAATAAGATCATTACAGGATCAGCGGGAGGTATGCTGTTGACGGATAGCCTTGAGGCGGCAAACAAGGTGCGTAAATGGTCTACACAGGCGCGTGAAAATGCTCCGTGGTATCAGCACGAGGAATTGGGCTATAATTATCGAATGAGTAATGTAATCGCCGGAGTTGTAAGGGGACAATATCCTTATCTGGAGGAGCACATTGCCCAGAAAAAGGCGATTTATGAAAGGTATAAGGAAGGCTTTAAGGATTTGCCGGTAAGCATGAATCCTTATGATGGGGAGAACAGCGAGCCGAATTTCTGGCTGAGCTGTCTTTTGATAGACGAGGATGCTATGTGCAGACAGGTCAGAGGGGAATGTGAGGCATTATATGTCACAGAGTCCGGAAAAAGCTGCCCGACGGAAATCCTTGAAACACTGGCGGAGTACAATGCGGAGGGACGCCCTATCTGGAAACCCATGCATATGCAGCCGATTTACCGGATGAACGGTTTTGTCACGAGAGAGGGCAACGGCAGGGCGAAAACCAATGCCTACATTGCAGGCGGCAGTAAGGGCAAGGACGGAAGGCCGCTGGATGTGGGAATGGATCTTTTCCACAGAGGATTGTGCTTACCGAGTGACAATAAGATGACACCGAAAGAGCAAGAAGTAATCATTGAAATTGTGAAAAGATGTTTTGCCTAAAATAGATAATTTCCCCAGAGGAGAGTAATATGCACGAAAACTTGGTAATAATTGGAGCAAGTGGACATGGAAAAGTCGTAGCGGATATTGCGATGAAGCTGGGAACATACAAGAAAATAAATTTCTTGGATGATGATACAAGTTTAAAGCAGTCTATGGGAATTCCTGTGACGGGAAAGTGCTCTGAGGTTTTTGGATTTTTGGATTCAAGCGATATATTTGTGGCTATAGGTAATGCAACAGTAAGACAAACGTGGATTACAAAATTGCAGGAGGCTGACGCACAGATACCAACGCTAATTCATCCGTCTGCAGTAGTCGGGATGAATGTGAAGATCGGATGCGGCAGTGTGGTGATGGCAGGGGCTGTTATTAATCCGGATGCTATATTGGGACAGGGATGTATTGTTAATACATGCGCCTCAGTGGATCATGAGTGTATTCTGGGGGAGTATGTACATATAGCAGTTGGAGCGCATCTGGCAGGTAATGTCCATGTGGGACAGCATACCTGGGTTGGTGCGGGAGCTGTTGTAAAAAATAACGTATCTATCTGTAATGATTGTATGATAGGTGCTGGTGCGGTCGTTGTGAAAGATATTACATCGCCGGGTATTTATATGGGAGTGCCAGCAAAAGAGTATTGCAGATGAAGTAGAAGCGAGAATAATCGTGTGCAGATAAAGGAGGTAATATGAAGAAGATATTGGTGATTGCACCTCATGCCGATGATGAAATTCTGGGAGTGGGTGGGACAATGGCTAGAAACATTGCAGAGGGAAACCAAGTTTTTGTTCTCATTGTAACGCATGGAGAAAAACCTCTGTTTTCTGATGAAATCGTATCCCAAATTAGAAAAGAGACAATTCAGGCTCACAAATTTCTTGGAATTACAAAGACATATTTTGGAGAACTACCCGCAGTGATGCTGGAGCAGATTCCCAGATACCAGCTAAATGACAAAATCAGTAAAGTAATTCAGGAGGTTGAGCCGGATGAGGTATATATTCCGCATATCGGCGATATGCAGAAGGATCATCAGCTCGTGAATGAGGCGGCAATGGTAGCGGTAAGACCCAAATATGCCCATAAAATCAGTGCGGTCTACGCCTATGAAACATTGTCCGAGACAGAGTGGAATATACCGAACACCTCCAACGCCTTTATTCCTACCGTGTATACGGATATTAGTAATTATAATGACACAAAAAAGCAGGCACTTGCGTACTTTGAGTCACAGGTATCAGCGTTCCCGGATCCAAGATCTTTGGAAGCGGTGGAGGCGCTTGCAAAATATCGCGGAAGTACAGTGAAGGTAAACGCGGCAGAGGCTTTTATGCTGATTAGACAAATTCGGTAAAGGAGTGCAAGATGACCCACTCATTTTATGCCAGATATGTTAAAAGAGGTATAGACATATTGTTGTCCTTTCTTGGAATCCTTTTGCTGTCATGGCTTTTTCCAATCATATGGATTCTTGTGAGAATAAAGCATGGAAAACCCGCTATTTATAAGCAGGAGCGCCCCGGTTATAGGGAAAAAATATTCTGCCTTTATAAGTTCCGTACTATGATAAACGAGAGGGATGCAGAGGGAAATTTATTGCCGGATGAGCAGAGACTGACCAGATTCGGAAGAATATTGAGAAGCACTTCTTTGGATGAATTGCCACAGTTATGGAATATTTTAAAGGGGGATATGTCCATTATAGGGCCGCGGCCTTTGCTGGTATCTTATCTGGATCGTTATACACCGGAACAACATCGCAGACACGATGTACGACCGGGGTTATTTGGTCTGGCAGGTGTCAACGGACGTAATGCCCAATCGTGGGAAAGCAAGTTTGAATACGATATATATTATGTTGACCATCTCTCATTTAAACTGGATATGCAGATATTTTTCAAGTGTATTCTGATTGTCTTCAAGAGGGAGGGGGTCAATGAATCCGGTAGTGCGACGGCAAGTGAGTTTAAAGGGGTGAATGACAATGAAAAAGTACTTTGACGTTCCGGCTGCAAAATATGTAGAAGGGAAACTGTTTTCAATATACAGACCGGCATCTCTGAATCATCCGAAGGACAATGCGGTCATGTTTATTGGAGAAGAATATATGTCACAGGCAGATGCCTTTTTAAACGTGAAGCAATGTCTTATTTTCTGGCCGGATACGGTATCGGTTCCGGAAAGCATAGAAAATATGCATGCGATTGTAAAATGTAAAATTCCTCGGTTGGAATATTGCTTATTTTTCAGAGATAATGCAATTCGGTATTTACCTGAAAAAGAAAGCGGTAAAATGATTGATTATGCATTTATTGCGGACGATGCTGTGATTGGGGAAAGAGTCAGCATTATGCCGGGAGCCTATATTGGCGGGGAAGTTAAAATCGGCAATGATGTCTATATCGGTACGGGCGCGAGAATTGTTGGAGAAGTGATTATCGGAAATGGCGTGGTTATCCGTGAGAATACAGTAATCGGAGCAGATGGCCTGTCAACTGACAGGGACGGGAGCGGAAAAGCAGCCACGATGCCACAGTTTGGCGGCGTAATATTAGAGGATGATGTGCAGATCGGCGCTAATACGGTGATTGCAAGAGGCGCAATTGACAGTACTGTTATCGGAAGGGGTTCCAAAATAGATAATCAGTGCTTTATTTCCCACAATGTCAGTGTGGGTGAGGACACCTTCGTGGTGGGTGAAACGATTATGTTTGGAAGCTCTTCTACAGGAAAGCAGGCATTTATTTCCGGGAACAGCACCATACGGAATGGAGTTCATGTCGGGGAACAGGCTCTGGTGGGCATGGGATCTGTGGTAGTTAAAAATGTGGAAGACGGAAGTGTAGTGAAAGGAAATCCGGCAAAGTAATGAATATACTTTTTTTGTCTTTATTGGATTTTTCGTCCCTCAATGAACGCAGCATATACACCGATTTGCTGAGAAAATTTAGGGATAATGGTCATTTCATATATGCGGTAAGCCCGGTAGAACGGAGAAAAAGCGGCGAAACATCTTTGATAGATGAGGATGACTGTAAAATCTTAAAACTCAAAATCGGAAATATACAAAAAACAAACTATATTGAAAAGGGAATTTCTTTACTGACACTGCAAAGGCAGTATATACACGGGATCAATACGTATTTTCCGAATGTAAGGTTTGACTTGGTTTTATATGCGACACCGCCGGTGACTTTATGTAATGTGGTGAAATATGTTAAGGAAAAGTATGGGGCAGTGACGTACCTTTTGCTGAAAGACATCTGGCCGCAGGGTATGGTGGATCTGGGAATTATATCCACGCGAAGTCCTATATATCACTATTTTCGGAAAAAGGAAAAGCGTATTTATGCGGTTTCTGATTATATAGGATGTATGTCGGAGAATAATGTAGAGTATCTCAGGGAACATGATTCGTGGTTAGATGCAAATCGCATAGAGGTGTGTCCGAACTCGATTGAACCGGTGAAACCGGAGACTATTTCGACGGAAACGAAAAACTGCCTTAAAGACAAATATGGAATACCGAAGGACAAGATTATTTTTTTATACGGCGGAAACTTGGGACGACCGCAAGGGTTAGACTTCCTGTTACAGGCAATAGAACAGTGTGAGGATCAAGAGTGTTTTTTCCTGATTGTAGGAGATGGCACGGAATATCAGAAAATTCATGATGCCGTAGAAGGCATGGACTCAGACAAGGTAAAGCTGATTAAGTATTTGCCCAAGGAAGAGTACGAACAGATTGTTCCGATTAGTGATGTGGGATTGGTATTTTTAAACCCTTGTTTTACAGTTCCTAATATACCGTCCAGAATACTGTCCTATATGCAGGCGGCACTGCCAATGCTGGCTGCGACGGATAGGAGCACGGATTTAAAACGGATTTTTGAGCGGGCAGATATTGGATATTGGTGTTTGAATGGAGATACGAAGGCCTTTTTGAAAAATGTTGAGATGCTGAAAGACGGTGAGACAAGAAGACGGATGGGCTTAAACTCCAGAGAATATCTTGAAACAAATTATACTGTACAGGTGTGCTACAATACAATTATGAAGCACATGAGTGATTAAGGATGAGAGAATTGTAATAAATAATTCAGGAGGACTCCATGAAAAAGGTTAAGGGAATGTATTTGCCGTTGGTCTTGATAATTTTATACTTAGTAGTCAGCTACGCCATGTATCGTTTTGGATGTTATGTATGGCCGTTCAGGAATGATTTGTTGACAGCTATTTTTGTGCTTTTGTGTATTGTTGCCTGTGGCGTGGGATATGTATTGGCTGTTAAGAAGTACAAAGGACTGGAAAGAGAAGACAGCATTCTTTCTCTGTCTCCGGAGAAGGTATTAATTGCGGCGTGTATTATTTCGGTGATACTCTATATTCCTGTTTGTAAGGCATATACAAATTCATGGTATCCCCCGATTGTGGAAACATTGCTGAATTTGAAGGGAACATATTATGAGCTGGCAGACGTTGCACTGAACAGAACCGGAGTCAGAATCTGGGGCTTTTTGGATGTATTTTCCTATGTGCTTTTACCACTGGCATTGTGGGCATGGGATGAAGTAAGGAAAAGTGTGCGCTTCACTGCTATTATTGTGGCAATCGCTTACTTGATGATTTATATATCCAGCGCGCGGAACATTGCGGTTGCTATTCAGATGCTGTCTGTGGTTGCTGTGTGGCTGAGTGTTGTTTTTTCGAAGAAGAAAAAGGGTGTGGCAAGGATAACGCTGATGTCCGTTGCTTACGTTTTTCTGGTAGCAATTTTTTTCAGTACGACGATGGCAGAGAGAACCGGTTATGATGAGAAAGTCTATGTTGCTCTTCAGGATGCAACAGTGTCGGAACAGCCTGGCACAAATACTATCGGTTCAGTAGCGCAGGGAGAGTCGAAAGAGGAAATAAAGGAAGAACTGGAAGAAATAATAGAGCAGGAAAAGGAAGAGCAAAAGGCTGAAAAAATATTTGAGAGGGATGCGGAACAATACAATAAAAGAGGCGATGGACAAACTATCGGAATTGGAGAGTATAATAAAAACGGATTGGTGATTGACGCAGTGCAGTTAGCAAATTTTAGCACAGTTTACAGTGTTTTTCCCAATTATACCGATGTGTGGTCCAAGGGTTACGTCAATATGAATGACGTGTTTATCAGAAATTTACCGTCGGCATTATCCAATCTTTATGCGGTTGGAACGGTTTATATTACAAATGGGTATAATTGCCTGACGGTGGCGTTACACACACCGCATCAATGGACTTTTGGAATAGGACACTCCAGCTTCCTGTCCAGTTATGTGGACAGGTTTTTGGGAACGGATATTTCGAGCAGAACTTACTATTCGCGTCTATCAGAGGATGAGGAGTATCCTTTGGTATCCAAGAGCTTATGGCCGAGTACCTTTGTACAATGGGCAGACGATCTTACATTTGTCGGAGTAGTAGTGTTTATGTTGCTGGTAGGTTTCTGCATAGCGAAGGTTTGGGCATCCATTCTGGTTAATCGTAATTATTGGGGTGTATTACTTTTGGGACAGCTGATGCTGGGGGTATTGTTCATACCGGCAAATAATATTTTAGAGAATAGTGGGGGATTCTTCGTTACGTTTTGGAGTTTGTTCTTAGCGTGGTTAATGTCTCAAATACGAGCAAAGAAAGGGCATCCCAGTGAAACTGATAAATGATAAAAGATTACTCTGTGCGAAAGGTAATAAGGCTATATACTATAAACACGGGAAAATTTACTTTGAAGAAGCAGGTGCAATCCGATTTGTCACCCCTATGTACAATTCAAAATTAAAAAGCCTTTGTGCAAAATGTTCATGGATAGAGAGGGCACTGCGTTTAGAACCTAAACTGGCGGTTTTCTCAGAAAACGAGTGTATATTGAGCCATCACGGTTTTGCTTATTATTGTGATTGGGATAAATATACTGTGAAGAAAGAACATGCATATAGAAAGTCTATGAATAATCCTGCACAATTATGTGTAGTTAAAGGGGTGCAAGGATTTAATGATGGGATTCTTTATGGCGAGTATTGGGGAAATACAGAAGGAGAAGCAGTAAATGTTTTTCAAAGAGTCGAAGGCCAATGGAAAATAGTATATACATTTCCGGCAGGGAGCATTACTCATGTACACGGATTTGTATGTGACCGGGACAGAAATAGAATTTTAATCCTGACGGGGGATTTTGATAAAGGATCTGGAATTTGGGAGGCAAAGCAGAATTTTTCTCAGGTACAGCCATTGCTTCTTGGAAGTCAACAATATAGATGTTGTGTTGCATTTACAAACCTACAAGGAATAATTTATGCAACCGATACGCCGTTGGAACAAAACGCGGTATATTTTTTGAATGAAGAGAATGGTAGGCTTCGAAAGCTATACAATATTCCGGGACCGTGTATATATGGAAGAAGCTATATTGACGCAAGAGGACATATGCAGTATGTTTTTGCAACGTCAGTGGAGCCGGACAGCAGGATTACTGGATGGAGATATCTTCTAACATATAGATTGGGAGTAGGAGTTAAGAACAGACGCACTCATGTTATTATGGGGAATTGGCAAGATGGATTTCAAGAACTGTTTTCACTAAAAAAGGATTGGCTACCAATGGGATTGTTTCAATTTGGAAATGTACAATTCCCGGACACAGAGGAATTGGTTTGCGTACCGCAAGCTGTTTACAAGTATGGAGGGAGAACTATTCAACTTTTTGAATAAACAGATGAAAGATGGAAGTATATACCATAAAGGGAATAGCGGGGCTGGCAAATACATATATTTTGCCGATTAATAACCGTGAAATTGTATTGGTGGATCCGGCCGATTTTGATAAAATTAAGGATAGCCCATTTGAATTCCAAAGTAAATTATGCTATACTTTTCTTACCCATGAACATTGGGATCATATTGCAGCATTAAATCAATTAAGAAGAATGTATAATACAACTACAATTGCGACGGAAAAATGCAATGAGGGAATACAATCAGAAAAACTTAATTTGTCAAGGTATATCAGTTTGTATAAAACAAGCATAGGAATGTTAAACACAGCATTTGTGTGTATGGAAGCAGATGTGACGTTCAATGGATATGAACGCTTAGCAATTTCAAATATATATGTGGAATTATACGAAACACCGGGACATTCAAGAGGAAGTTGTTGTATTAAAATAAATAATTGCTTGTTTACGGGTGATGCGATCCTTGATAATATGGATGATGTTTTTGGTATGCCAAGGCATGATATAGAAAAATATCAGGATGTTACGGTACCTATATTGAAACAACTCGCATTAAATAATAAGGACTTAATCATATATCCGGGACATGGAAACCCCCTGAAACTAAGCGATGCTATAAGACATATAGACAAATATATGGAGGGAAGATATGAGAATAACATTGTTGGAGTACTTTGAGGAAATAGTTGAAAAAAAAGCAAATGATGTTGCAGTAGTAGAGGGAATTGAAAAAATTAGCTTTCGAGAATTAAAACAAAAGGCGTGTCAGATAGCTGGGGCAATAGTTGGCAAGTCAGTAAAGGCAGTGCAATCTGCACCGATAGCAGTTTTTATACCTAAAAGTATTTGGTGTGTAGCTGCGGATCTTGGGATTTTATATAGTGGTAATGCATATATGAATTTGGATATAAAGACCCCGATAAATCGTATTCAGAACATTTTAAAATGTATTGAACCGCAGGTAGTTATTACAGTTTCAAAGTATAAGGAGAAGCTCTCAGGGTATACTGGAAATGTCCTGTGTCTTGATGAGGAAGAGCTTAATTCGTATTATGAAGATTTTAATGAGTTAAGAAGTGAACAATTGATTGATACAGACCCGATGTGCCTTATTAATACATCAGGCTCCACTGGTACTCCCAAAAGTGTGGTTTTGAATCATAGAAGTTTTATCGACTTTACAGAGTGGTCTTTACAAACATTTCACTTTGGAGGGGATATGATTATAGGTTCACTTTCTCCTGCGGTGTTTGATATTTACAGTTATGAATTGTGCTTATTGATGTCTGTAGGTGCAACTATTGTTGTAATTCCAGAGAACTATGCTGTTTTCCCAGTAAAGTTGCTTCAGCTTTTAAATCAGGAAAAGGTAACTTATATTTTTTGGGTGCCTACTATTATGGTTAATATTGCTAACATGGGGTTATTGGAAAAGGTAGCGCCCCAATATCTCCAGTGGGTTTGGTTTGCAGGAGAGGTATTTCCAACGAAGCAGTTTAACATTTGGAGAAAGAACTTGCCGAAGACTAAGTTTGCAAATTTGTATGGTCCCATTGAGATCACATTGGATTGTACTTATTATATTGTTGAGAGAGAACTGCGTGATGAGGAGCCTATTCCGATAGGGTATGCATGTAGAAATACGGAAATATTGTTGCTGAGGGATGATGATACGCTGGCTGCTAAGGGAGAGGAGGGAGAAATATGCGTTCGAGGAACTTCTTTGGCTGGAGGATATTATAATAATTGGGAAAAGACAGCGGCTGCTTTTGTGCAGAATCCTCTTAATAGAAAATATCCGGAGCTTATTTATCGAACGGGAGACATTGCTTCGCAGAATGAGCTTGGTGAATTGGTGTTTAAGGGGAGAAAGGATACATTAATAAAACATAGCGGTTACAGAATTGAATTGGGAGAAATTGAGCACATTGCTATTAATACGCTAGAAATGGTTGATAATTGTTGCGTTATTTATAATCAAGAAAAAAAGCATATTATAATGGTATATGAGAGCAAAGGTAAGACAGATAAAGGCGAATTGCGAAAAAAATTATCTACGGTACTACCGAATTATATGCTGCCTACAGTCTTTATAGAAGTGGCGGATGAGATGCCTAGAAATACAAATGGGAAAATAGATCGCTTAAAAATTAAGGAACTTTATAATGAATATTGAGCAGATATTAAAAAAAATAACTGAATTAAAAAGGGCAAATACCAATTATGTATCAAACGGATGCTTTAATGTTGCTCAGTGGAAAAGGCTGAATGAAAAAGGATTGATCAGTGCTACGGTATACGACAAAAGTGTATGGGTTACAATAAGAGATAAAGATATATATCGCTTACTTTTTTTTGCGGATTCTACCGAGTCACTTACTCAAGTAAACGCTAGACAATATCGGGATTATGATATGCCAGTCATTTTGGAATTTCTGTGTAAACAGGACACAAATGAAAAAGTGCAAAACATACTAATCGAAATGGGTTTTTGCCGGTTGCGAGATTTGGAATATCTGTTTTGTACGAGTGTACATATCGAGGAGAAATATCAGCTTCAAGCAGGCTATTCTATTTCTATTGCTGTTGCGAAGGATTGTATGACATTATACAATATGCTATATGATATTTTTGATATACGCATTTCGCGACTGCCAAGTGAAGAACAAATTATTAGTGACATAGATAGTCAACGTGTGTTCATATTAAAGCATGAACAAGAAATAGTAGGAATTGCTTATTTTCAAAGACAGGGTGCAAAGGCGGAATATTTATATCAGTTTGCATTGCAAAGTAAGGAACGCGGGAAGGGATTATCATATGCGCTACTTGCATATGCAATGAATTGTCTGGGGATAGAGAAAAAATATAGTGCGTGGGTTGAGAAAGACAATGTTAAGGCAATGCATCTTTATGAAAAATTTGGGTTTGAAAATGTTGGATTAAAAGAATTTATTTATCAATATAAACAGGAGGCAAATTAAATGAAAACAGTAGAACAAATTTTAAAGAGTATTAAGCCAGAGGTGGATTTTAGCTTATCACAAGATTTCATAGAAGATGGATTGTTGGATTCGTTAGAATTAATAACTCTGATAGAGGATCTTGAATCTACCTACGATATTGAAATAGACCCTATGGAGATTTTGCCAGAAAATTTTTCATCGGTTAGTAAGATTATGGAAATGATTGTTAAGTGTGGAGGAACTTTGGCATAATAATGAAAGGTATGTTGTTGAAGCTGATGGAATATTTCCCCCTTTTAGAGGTTTGGGCACAGTGTGTGTATGCCGGATTGGGGCAAAAGCAAAGGGCGAAAATCAAGAAATATGTGAAAGAGAAAGGGAGCACCCCAAAAGAGAAAGTAAGCATTCCAGAGATTATGTCGGAGCTTCAAAAAATGGGAATTGAAAAAGGCGACATTTTAATGATCCACTCTAGCATGGACGGCCTCAAAAGTCTTAGCGGCTCACCTGCGGAGCTGCTTTCGGCAATTATGGAATTGCTTGGAGAAGAGGGGACGCTGGCAATGGCAGCGTTTCCTCATTATAAGGATAATGATGTACGTGAGGTAGAAGGTAAAAAATATATTATTTATGATGTAAAGCGGACAGGAGTGAGCACTGGGCTTCTCCCTATGGTTTTTTGTAAAATGCGGGGAGTAAAAAGAAGTGAATGCCCTATGAATACAGTTGCTGTTTGGGGAAAACATGCTGAGGAAATGCTGCAAAATGAAGATAAATCAGATTTAGTGCATGGGGAGTGCTCAGCTTGGCATTATTTAGCAAAATCTCATGCCAAAATTTTGTATTTGGGATTAAAAGTTATAGAGGCGGATACGATTGTCCATGTAGCGGAGGATATAATGGATGAGGATTGGCCGATTGCTCATTGGTATGAAGAACAAAATTATATTATCAAGGCTAGAAATAGAGAAAAGAACAGGACATTCCGAATAAGAAATGGATATTGGCATCGTTATTTCACAGCTCAGTATAGTGGAAGACTTATGCGGAAACATAATTTTATAGAATCGCGAGACTATAAAGGGATTACGCTTGAAATGATTAAAGATGCCGGGGAGTATGTAGAGTTTCTTATGCATCAGGCGCAAAAAGGAAAATTGTTATATAGAATACCGCGGAAATATTACAAAAGGGATAGACAATAATGGAAGAGAGAAAGTGCAGAGGTTTAATCATTCAGAACAATCCTTTTAGTTATGCTACGGGGAATGGGAAAACGATAGCATCCATGTTCTCTGAATGGACAAATGAAAATTTGGCACAGATTTTTACTAGTAATTTACAACCGGATTTTACGATCTGCAAAAATTACTATAAGATTTCCGATGCTAATGCCTTGCAATCATTCCTAAAACGTATTCCGTGCGGACATCCCCTATATGCAGATATAAACACGAAAGAGAATGAAAAGAATCATGGAAAGGTGACGAGCAAATTTTCGAAGGGCTGTGATTTTTTGCGCAGTTGGATGAGTGAGAGCTCTTTTGTGGCATGCTTAAGGGATCTTATGTGGCGAAAGAGTAATTGGAACAATGTAACACTGTATGAATGGTTGGATGAAGTACAGCCTACATTTGTTTTTTTGTCAGCGGGTAATCTGTCTGTTTTTTATGACATGGCACAGTTTATTTGTGAATATAAAGGGATTCCATTATTTATTCACATAGGAGATGATTATTTTATTTATCGCTCGGGACTGAATCCTTGGAAGAATTTGCAGAGAAGGAGAATGTCTAAGAAGCTGGCACAGGCTATTAATAAATCCAGTTATGTGATTGCAATTTGTGATAAGATGTCCAGAGTATTTCAGGAAAAATACGGTGGACGCTATTATACTTGTATGAACAGTATTGATTTTTCGGAACAGCGCCGTGTGAACAGAGAGAGAAGCGGTAAGAAGATAAAGCTGGTATATGCCGGCAATTTGGGAATTAACCGGTGGAAGGTTCTGAACCTGATAGGACGTGCGCTGGAGGAATTGCGCGCAGAGGGGATCGAGGCACAGTTAGATATTTATTCCTCTTATATCCCGACAAAACGTATTCAGCAGATATTAACGATTCCGGGGGCTCTGCAGTTTTGCGGCAGCGTATATGGTGAGGAGCTGAACAGAGTCAAGGGAGAAGCGGATATACTGGTTCATGTAGAGGCATTTGAAAAGCGTTATCGTCAGTTGACATATACAGCAATGTCTACAAAAATATCGGAATATATGGGCTCCGGACAGACGATATTGGCTGTTGGACCTGAGGAGGCGGCATCCATTGAATTTCTGAAGGATAATAATGCCGCGTTGGTAGTGACAAACCAGTCAACGGATGAGATAAAGGAAAAAGTAAGATGCTACATTACTGAACCGGAAAAATGTAATGATATGTGTGATCGGGCGGTAGAAATTGCCAGACAAAGATTTTCTAAAACCGAAAATGCAAAACATATTTATGAAATCATATCCGGTGCGCAATGAGGTGAAGGACTTGGAGGAAAGGATAACAATAAAGTCAGGCATTCGTAAAATGGGGTTTGCAATAGGAACGCAGGCACTGATTCTGGTGTGTTCATTGGTGACCAGCCTTGTTGTTCCCAAATATATGCAAAAGGAGACCTATGGGTACTGGCAGATTTATTATTTTTATCTCAATTATATTAACTTTATTACCTTTGGCTATAATGATGGAACCGTTTTGAAGTATGGAGGTAAGAAAAGGGAGGATCTGCCGATAGAGCGAATTCGCAGAGGAAATCTGCTGATGCTGCTGTGCAGTACAATGGTTGCGGTGTGCGGAATTATCCTGCTGCAAATACTGGAATTGCCGGTAGAGAACAGGATTATTTTTACTACCCTTTTTGCCAGTATGCCATTTGTCAGTATTTTTAATATCATATCGTCGTTGTTTCTGGCAATTAATCAGCAGGAAAAATATAATGTTCTGAACTTTGTGAATCGGTTTGTAGCAACGGTGGGATATTGTGTCCTCTTATTTGTGGGGATGCAGGGATATATTCCGATGATTGGAATTGATTATGCAGTCCGTGTGTTGATCGCGGTTGCATGTGCAGCAGTGGGAATATATTTCTGGAAAGGTAAGAAAAGCAGCTGGCGAGAGGGATGGAACGAGGTTCGTGAGAATTGCGGCGGTGGAATTTTTATCACAATGGGAGCGTTACTCGCGTCCTTTGCTCCGTTGGCAGGCAGAGTGGTATTAGAGCATAATGCAACAATTGAAGAGTATGCGCTCTTTTCCTTTGCAATGTCGGTTTTGTCTTTGATAGTAACGTTTACTAATGCAGCAGGAGTTGTTTTCTTTCCGATGCTGAAGAAGTTAGATGCGAAGGATATGCCAAAGTATTACGGAAAGATCAAGAATGTATATAATTATCTGATTTATGGAGCCTTGCTCTGTTATGTCCCGGTAGTGTTGGTGATCAGATTTTACCTGACAGAGTATATGGGGGTTCTGGGATATGTATATCTGCTTGTGGCTATTTGCATACCGCTGGGGAAAATGCAGATTTTGATTACTCCCTACATGAAAGCGTATCGTCTGGAGAAGGAATATTTTATTGCAAATTTGATCAGTGCAGCGGTTATCTGGGTGTGTGATAGTCTTGTTTACCGGCTGACATCGAGTACCCTGTTCCTTGCGCTGACAACTTTTATCGTGTATGAGCTGTGGAGTCTGGGTTTTGAGCTTTACCTTAAGAAGAAAATCACTTTAGATAAGATGGAGCATTGGAAAGAACTGGTATTGGCTCTGTATTTTGTACTGATTGCCTTCTCTGGCAGACTGACAGTGTTTGTTATAGGCTATTGCTGCGGCGCAGCTGTATTGATTGTCAGAAATCGGAAAAGTCTGCAGAAAATATTTCGTAGAAAGTACTGGTTAGAGGAACGATGAATTATATAAGCTTGGGTTTTTATGCCTTTATATGTATATTTTTAATTGTATATTACATTGTACCGCAGAGATATAGGTATATTTTAATAACGGTTGGAAGTTATTTTTTTTACGGATATGCGAACTTTAAACTGCTGACGGTCTTGATGATGATAACAATACTTACCTATATTGGCGGAATTATTCTTCAGACCCAAAGAACGAAATTAATGTATGCTGTATTTGTGATATTGACCCTGCTAATATTGGTTTACTTCAAGTATACTAATTTTATAGTTCAAAATATAAATTGGCTGCTGGAAGGAGTTGTAAAAAACTCATCTTACCGAATAGCATCGTTAGATTTGATTCTTCCAGTAGGATTATCATTTATAGTGTTTCAGGCATGCACATATTTAGGAGATATATATCGGGGAAAACTGATTGCGGAAAAGAATATAGTACGATATGCAGCATTCGTGGCTTTTTTCCCAACGGTATTATCCGGACCTATTCAGAAGGCCAGGGAATTGCTTCCGCAAATAAAATCACCATTGTTTTTTGATCCAGATACGGCTAAGAAAGGGACGATTTTATTTGTGTGGGGAACTTTTGAAAAAGTAATGGTAGCGAATAGGCTGTTAGTTGTAGTCAACAAGGTTTTTGATAATTATGGAGATTATAATTCTGCGTATTATGTGGTGGCAGCAATCTGCTTTTCTCTCTATATATATGCGGATTTTGCGGCTTACTCAGATATGGCTAGAGGTATAGCGATGTTAATGGGGATACATATCGGCAAAAACTTTGATAATCCCTATTTATCCCAATCTACTGCTGAATTTTGGAATAGATGGCATATGAGTTTGAACTCATGGTTTGTAGAAAATGTATATATTCCTTTGGGTGGAAATAGAAAAGGTATTATAAGAAAATATATAAATGTGTTAATAGTATTTTTTCTCAGTGGCTTATGGCACGGAGCGGAATGGCATTATATAGTGTGGGGAGTTATAAATGGAATTCTGGTCATAGTAGGACAAATTACCAAACCACTTACAAAAAAAATTTACTCAGCGTGGAATGTAGACGAAAAAGTAGATAGTATTAAATATATGCGAAGAATTATTGTGTTCGTACTAATAACGTTAACATGGATTTTCTTCTATAATAATATATATGCATCCTTCGAAATAGTAAAAAGTATAGTGACATCAAGCCCAATAAATTTTTTTAATCCTGATTTATTCAGCATTAGTGGCACGGTAGCTGCAACTTTTGTCACATTTGTTACTACTATGTTGTTTACACGCGTTCAGCTAAAGAGACAGAATGAGTCACTAGAGTATAAACGTTATTGTATGCAACCGTTTTTGTTTCAAATTTTAATTTTGGGAATGATGATATGTGTGTGCGTATTTGGTGCTTATTCAACGGATGCAAATGTAAACACTCAATTTTTGTATTTCCAGTTTTAGGGAAGAGGTATCATGAAGGAATATTTAAAATTCTTGATTTCAAGTATAATCGCTGCATTTGTACTTTTTGAGGTGATTACACTTGGAATATTAATGTATCCAAGGGGCAGGTTTTATCAAAGTTATCAAAGCCTTATTCAAGATAAATATAGGATATTAATAGAAACCAATACACCGAAAATAATTATGATTGCCGGAAGCAGCTCCGCCTTTGGACTAAATCAGTCTATGCTTGAAGAGGCAACAGGATATAAGGTGGCAAATTTAGGATTGCATGCAGGATTTGGCCATTGGTTTTATACAGAGCTTGCGAAGGCAAATATAAATGAAGGAGATATAGTCTTACTGGGGTATGAATATGGATGGGAAAAGGAAAAACAATTTAATTTTCTTGACCAGAAATTGATAATGACCGGAATAGATGATGATGTAAAAATGTATACGAGGATCCCGATTAGAAACTGGCCTGACTTTATTGGTTATATTTTTAAATTTGCAGAAATAAAACAATCATACGAAGCTGAATCGGGAATTTATTCGAGGGAAGCATTTGATAGTCAAACCGGTCAAATGACAATGGTTAGAGATTACTGTATGGAATGGAATCCGGAAATATATGGTTATGAAGAGGTCAATACAACAATAAGTGAGGATGTGATTAATTATTTAAAGGATTTTAAAGAGTATGTTGAACGTAAAGGGGCGAAAGTTTACTTTGTAGCACCACCTGTGCTTGCAGACGCATTGGACTGTGACTATGATGATTTTGATAAACTCAAAGCGGTTGAAGAGTCAGAAATAGGGATTGATTATATAAGTAATCCTAAAGATTATATTTTTTCAAGTGATTTAATGGCAAACTCTGCTTATCATTGCAATAGTGCGGGAGAAATAGTTAGGACTAAATTGTTAATTGAAGATTTAAAGAGGGCATTAATTATAGACTAAGAACTTTCATATTTCAAACGGATTATGCATTATGAATATTTAATGTTTCGGTTGAGAAAATATCGATTTGTCATGCTATGGTCTTCGGAAGGAGTGTTGAGCACAGATGTTCTGACTGCAAGGGATTAAAAGTTTCTTTCAGCCAATTGATCGTATTGGTTGTTCATGGTACAATAAAAAAGATATGAGCTGTGGAGTCTGTATTTTGTATTGATTGCTTTCTCTGGCAAACTGGCAGTGTTTGTTATAGGCTATTGCTGCGGCGCAGCTGTATTGATTGTCAGAAATCGGAAAAGTCTGCAGAAAATATTCCGTAGAAGTACTGATTAGAGGAAAGGGGAAAACAGAGCAGTGGCTTTTTCCAATGTGATTTTCCTGTTTGCTTTTTTGCCGTTGACATTGGGTATTTATTATCTCAGCAAAAATGAATATAAAAATCTTATATTGCTTGTAGCCAGTTTGCTTTTTTATGCGTATGGAGAGCCTCAGATGGTGCTGCTTATGATAGCATCTATTGTATGCAATTACTTTTTTGCACTGGGGATTGAAAGGTATCGATGTAAGAAGCAGATACTGGTTGCAAGTATTTTGTACAATTTAGGAATGCTTTTTGTATTCAAGTACCTGGGGTTTGCGGTTGACATTTTCAATTCGGTATCAGGAAAGGGCTTTCGGATACCGGAGATCATTATGCCGATCGGAATTTCCTTTTATACTTTTCAGGCTCTTTCATACGTAATAGATGTCTATAATGGCAGAACGGCGGCACAGCATAACATCCTGAATTTGGGATTATATGTTTCGCTTTTTCCACAGTTGGTAGCTGGACCGATTGTGAGATATAACTCGATTGCGGAACAGATCCAACAGAGAAACTGTACACTGGAGCTTTTTGGTTCGGGCGCCAAAAGATTTATAAGAGGTTTTTGCAAAAAGATTATTTTAGCAAACAACTTAGCAAATGTTGCAGAGTATTATTTTACCAATCAACCGGCAGAAAACTCGATTTTGGGTGCATGGATTGGCTCAATCTGCTTTTCTCTGCAAATTTTTTATGATTTTTCCGGATATTCGGATATGGCTATCGGTTTAGGTCAAATGTTTGGGTTTGAATTTGAGGAAAACTTTAATTATCCTTACATTTCAAAAACGGTTACTGAATTTTGGAGAAGATGGCATATTTCTCTAAGCAAATGGTTTAGAGATTATGTGTATATTCCGCTTGGGGGCTCGAGAGTATCAATCCCCCGCAATATTTTAAATCTGGCAATCGTCTGGCTGCTTACCGGAATATGGCATGGAGCGTCTTATTCATTTATAGTATGGGGAATTATGTATTTTGTGGCATTGGTCATTGAGAAATATGTAGTGAAACCCCAGACACATGAAAACGTAGTGTTCGGGCTCCTTTACAGGATTGCTGTTTTGCTTTATATAAATTTCGGATGGGTAATATTTAATGCAGATGGAATAAAGCAAGGGGTGAGGTACTGGCTGTCTATGGCGGGGGCATACTATGCAAATCCGTTGACTGATACAATGGTAGTACGAATGATGAGAGAGTATGGAGTTTTCCTGGCTGCAGGCATTCTATTTGCCACTCCGGTTGCAAGGTGTCTGGCAGACAGATTGAGCAAATACAAAGTAGTAAGATTGTGTATAATACCGGCATTTTATATCGGTGGGGGAGCATGGGCAGTCTCTTATCTGATTCTGGGAGCACACAATCCGTTTATCTATTTCAACTTTTGAGGAGCAGTGATGTAATGGTCAAAAAATGCAAAAAGATTATTTCAAAACTGGGAATATATGGTTTGCTTTTTGGACTGGCTATTTTTGGTGTTGGGTTTGCAAATGCGAAGAGAGTAATGGACTTCTGGATTTATGATAAACTGGACTATAACGAATGGAGTGTGACATTAGGAAGCAAGGTAGAGACAGATTATATATCAAATTTTCTGGGGAAAATGCAGTTTGTTAATTTCAATGGATTAATGCGTAGAGTTCTAGGACAGCATGAAATGAATGGCGTGGTGAAGCTGAATAATGGTTATTTAGTACTCACTTATCCGTATGCGTCAGAAGAAATGCTGAGAAATAAAGCGGAAAATTTGCACACACTTGATTTACGTCTGAAGGAGCGTGATATTCCGTTGCTGTTTGCAATATGTCCTTATACATCCAGCAAGTGGGATCCCGAGCTTCCGATCGGGGTTGAGGATTATGGAAATACGAATATTGACCGGTTTATGGAAATGGTTTCGGAATACGGGATTGAAAAGCTGGACTTTCGGGAGGAAATGTATGCGGATGGCATAAACCAATATGATATGATGTATCGAACAGATCACCATTGGACAACGGAAGCAGGATTTTATGCATATACAAAGCTCTCAAAATGGATACAGGATAAAACAAACTGTGAAATCAATGCGAGAGTGATGGAACTTTCTAATTATACACAGACAACATATCGCAAATGGCATTTGGGAAGCAGAGGGCAGAGAACAGGCATATATTATGCCGGAATTGATGATTTTGTATTAATAACTCCTGACTTTGAGACCTTATTGTCAAACGGAACTGTTGAAGGAACCTTTAACGATCTGGTTATTAATTATGCACCGCTGGAGAATAGGGAATATACATCGCGTTATACCTATGATTATGTCTTAGGAAATGCTTTGGGAAACTATAAAAATTACATGGCGGAGAATGATGTAAAAGTATTGATTGTAACCGATTCCTTTGGAAAGGCAGTTAATCCTTATATGATTCTCAGCTATGGGGAAGTGCAGTGGTGTTCCACCATGCAAGGGGTAACACAGGCCTATTTAGACGAGTATGATCCGGATGTGGTAATTGTGATGTACTATGCGAATGCTGTTTGCGAGGACAATGTCTTTTTCTCGATTGAAAACTAACTGAAAGGAGAAAAACGAGTGGTATTTTCTTCTGGTGTCTTTTTGCTTTTATTTTTACCGATAGCAATTGCTATTTATTATAATCCGGTTGTGAAAAACAGGGAATTTCGGAATAATTGGCTGCTTATTGTCAGCCTTTTTTTCTATGCATGGGGGGAACCCAGATTTGTAATGATAATGATGGCATCCGTTGTTCTGAATTGGGCAGCGGCGAGACTGATGGATCATTGCAGGAAGGAGAGAAACAAGAGAGTATTACTGATTGTTCTGCTTATATTGAATCTGGGATTGTTATTCATCTATAAATACTTGAATTTTACGTTAGAGAATATTAATCGGGTTTTTCACGGGCATATACGGTTGACAGCATTAGTGCTTCCTGTCGGAATCTCTTTTTTTACTTTTCAGATGCTCAGCTATGTTCTGGATGTATACCGTGGAAAGGTACAGGCATCCAAAAGTTTAACGAAAGTTGCTCTTTATGCTATGATGTTTCCCCAGCTTGTAGCAGGCCCCATTGTCAGATACTCAAGCATTTACGAAAGCATCTGCGAACGACAGGAAAACAGAGAGGATTTTGTCTACGGTATCAGACGCTTTGTAATCGGATTGGGGAAAAAGGTCATATTGGCCGATTTGCTGGCAAAAATTGCGGACGAGGTGTTTCTGGCATCGGATTCAGTGGAAGGGGTTACCGTGCTGCTGGTGTGGATAGGCGCCTTGGCATATACTTTTCAGATTTACTTTGATTTTTCAGGATATTCTGATATGGCGATAGGACTAGGGAGATGCTTCGGATTTAATTTTGACGAAAACTTTAACTATCCCTATATCGCCAGATCGATTACGGATTTCTGGAAGCGATGGCATATTTCGCTGACAAGCTGGTTTCGGGATTATGTATACATTCCGCTGGGTGGGAACCGTTGTTCCGATGTAAGACATTGCTTTAATCTTTTTGTAGTATGGATGTTGACCGGTATCTGGCATGGAGCCAATTGGACATTCATAATTTGGGGAATTATCTATTTTGTGCTTCAGTTTTTCGAGAAGAAAGTAATGCCAACTCATAAAGTGGGCAAATGGGGACATATCTATACAATGTTTTGGGTAATGATATGTTGGGTTATTTTTAAGAGTGATTCTGTGACGAGTGCGTTTCATTACATAATGAAAATGTTTGGTGTTGGTGTGCCGATGCTGGATGAGACAGCTGTACGAACACTTAGAGGGGCATGGGTGTTGTTAGTGGTATCGGGACTTGCATGCCTGCCTTGGAATAACATGAAAATTATAAGAAAAATACCTCGGATGGCACAGGAAGTGTTGAGACAGATGGCAGTCATTGTAATATTTATAGTCTCTTTATTGAGTGTAATCAATGGAAACTACAGCCCTTTTGTTTATTTTAATTTCTAGGAGAGCTTAGATGAAATTATACAGGTATTTGGATGTTTTTTTTATCTGTCTGGCGAGTATAATATTGTGTATGTTTGTGTGCGCGAGAATTTTGGTTAAGGAAGTCCTGATTGATAAGTGTAATTTAACTTTTGCGGGCGCGGAGTATATTTTATATGATTTAAATACGACAATAGAAATGCCGGCATCAGAATCAGAAGAACAGGGATTTGATATAGAAAAAACTGTTGAGGAATGCAAGTATAAGCTGACGGCGTATACTACATCTGCAATGGCTTTTAATCGGGAAATAGATAGTGTGGTGAATTATATTGACACAAAGTTAATTAACATTCCGGCCACTTTGTCCAATATAAGGTATGTATTGGAGCCGTCAGATCATGTGATAGATTTTGCAGGTTTTGTGAAAGAGGCGGATATTCCTTTTTTATATGTTTCAACCCCGAATAAAGACAGTGTTTTATGCAGAATGGGAAATGAAACATTGTATGAGCATGAGTTATCAGAGCGGAACTGGTATTTGCTGCAGAATTTAAAGGAAGCAGGGATAGATGTTATTGACCTTGCACAAGATCTGGCAGATGCAGAAATGACAAAATATGATGTGAGCAATCATTGGTTTCCGGAAAATGCGTTGTATGCAGCAGGCGTTGTGGCGCAAAGCTTAAATCAATATGGCTTCGAGTTTGATTTGTCTGTATTTGATTTGAATAATACGACGGATTATTTTGAGGATAAAGAAGAATGGGAAAAAATAATTTATGATAATACGGGATATGTATATTCCTTTCCAATTCCTCGAGCAGTAGACAATATGACATTTACACTGGAACATGAGGGGACAATAACGGAAGGGGCATACAGTGAGGTGTTTTTGAAGGTACCGGATGCATATACAGAAGCAGCGTACCATGGACTCTCTGTGGTTAGCAATTCCACTTTGTACGAATTTCATAATCTGAATACCCAGAATAATAAAGGAAAGAGAATCTTGATAATAGGTGACTCATATAATTGGATTTTGTCGGATTACCTGATTGCTGATATTGAATATATTGATGTTATTCATAATGCATCTTACAGCGAGAGTATTCGCGGTTATATTGAAAAAACGAAACCGGATATGGTATTGGTTATTTATAACGATGCAGAATTCGTGGAAATATATACGCAGCAAGCCTTTGAGTTTGATTAAATATAATGTTTGCCATGCTTTTTGTTTGCTTATTTGTTTTGCGTGTAGTACAATAACAAAGAATAGATTTAGATCAAGTGGAGGTTTACTATGTTTACAGGAAAAACGTTACTTATTACCGGAGGAACAGGTTCTTTTGGAAATGCAGTATTAAATAGATTTCTGGCGACAGATATAGGGGAGATTCGTATTTTTTCCCGTGATGAGTTGAAGCAGGATGATATGCGTCATTATTATCAGCGCGAGTATCCTGAATACAGTAATAAGCTGAAATTCTATATTGGCGATGTGCGTGATCCGCAGAGCATTCAGAAGGTTATGCACGGGGTGGATTATATCTTCCATGCAGCAGCATTGAAGCAGGTTCCTTCCTGTGAGTTTTTCCCGATTGAGGCTGTGAAGACGAATGTACTCGGAACAGAAAATGTTCTGCAGGCTGCGATTGAGGCCGGCGTTAAGAAGGTGATCTGTCTGTCAACGGATAAGGCGGCTTACCCGGTAAACGCAATGGGTACGTCAAAGGCAATGATGGAGAAGGTAATTGTTGCAAAGTCCAGAACAGTTGATCCGAAGGAGACGACGATTTGCTGTACCAGATATGGAAATGTGCTCTGTTCCAGAGGCTCTGTCATTCCTTTGTTTATCAGCCAGATCAGAGATGGAAAGCCGATGACAGTAACGGAGCCTTCCATGACTCGGTTTGTGATGAGTCTGGAGGAGGCTGTTGAATTGGTGGTTTATGCATTCGAGAATGCTGAGAGCGGTGACATTATGGTTCAGAAGGCACCGGCATGTACCATTGGCGTACTTGCTCAGGCAGTCAAGGAACTTTTCCATGCTGACAATGAGATTAAAGTGATTGGTATTCGCCATGGCGAGAAAATGTATGAGACACTTCTGACAAATGAAGAGTGTGCGCATGCAATCGATATGGGTAATTTCTATCGTGTGCCTGCTGATAAGAGAGATCTGAATTACGATAAGTACTTTACGGATGGCAATCTGCAGAGGGCAAAGCTCTCGGAGTTCAATTCAAATAATACAGCGTTGATGGATGTTGAGCAGGTGAAGGAGAAGCTGCTGACTTTGTCCTATATTCGCGATGAAATTGCAAAGTGGGAGAACAGATAGGCGGGAGAGACTGATGAAGGTACTTGTAACCGGAGCAAAGGGATTTATTGGAAGAAACTTGATTTCGGAGTTAGAGAGGCGGGAAAATGTTGAGGTTATGCCTTTTGACATAGACTCACCGGCGGAAGTGTTAGAGGAATATTGCAGGGAATGCAATTTTGTCTTTAACCTTGCGGGCGTTAATCGTCCTGAGCATACCGAGGAGTTTATGGAGGGCAATTTCGGATTTGCATCCACGCTGGTGCAGATCTTGAAAAAGTACCAAAATACATGTCCGATTATGAATTCTTCCTCTATTCAGGCCGCATTGGACAACCCCTATGGCAAGAGCAAAAAGGCCGGCGAGGACATGCTTTATGCCTACGGAAAGGAAGTGGGAGCGGAGGTGTATGTATACCGTTTTCCCAATGTTTTTGGTAAGTGGTGCCGCCCGAACTATAACAGCGCAGTTGCAACCTTTTGCAATAATATAGCAAATGGACTTCCGATACAGGTAAACGATAGAAATACGGTAATGCATCTGGTTTATATTGATGATGTTGTTGAGGAGCTGCTGCAGGCGCTTGACCGTCATCCGCATTTGAATCCGGATGGGTATTGCTATGTTCCGACAGTACATGAAGTGACCTTGGGAGAGATAGTGGATCTGTTATATAGTTTTAAGGAGAGTAGGGAAAACCTGATGATTCCCGACATGACAGATGGGAGCTTTGCAAAAAAGCTGTACAGTACTTACCTGAGCTATCTCCCGACAGACGGTTTTTCCTATCCGTTGCTGATGCATGAGGATGCCAGAGGAAGCTTTACGGAGATATTAAAGAGTGCGGATCGCGGACAGGTTTCGATTAATATTTCCAAACCGGGAATTGTTAAGGGAAACCATTGGCATCATACAAAGAACGAGAAGTTCGTTGTAGTCAGTGGACGCGGATTGATTCAATTCCGAAAAATCGGTTCGGATGAGATTATAGAATATCATGTGAGTGGGGAAAGGCTTGAAGTGGTGGATATTCCGACAGGATATACCCACAACATTATCAATGAGGGTGATACGGATATGGTCACTCTTATGTGGTGTAATGAATGCTTTAATCCCGATAAGCCGGATACGATATACGAGCCTGTAGTGCGAGAGGAGAAATAAGAATGGCATCATTTAAAAATAACGGAAAGCTGAAGCTGCTGATTATTGTCGGAACACGTCCGGAGATTATCCGTCTGGCGGCGGTCATTAAGAAGTGCAGAACCTATTTTGATACGATTCTGGCGCATACCGGACAAAACTATGACTATAATCTAAATGGTGTTTTTTTCCATGATTTGGAGCTTGAGGATCCGGAAGTCTATCTGAATGCGGTAGGCAAAGATCTGGGCGAAACAATGGGAAATATTATTGCAAAGTCCTATGAACTCATGGTGGAGATTCAGCCGGATGCGGTACTTGTGCTGGGTGATACCAACTCCTGTCTGTCAGTAATCGGCGCAAAGAGACTTCATATCCCGATTTTCCACATGGAGGCGGGAAACCGATGCAAGGACGAGTGTCTGCCGGAAGAAACCAACCGTAGAATTGTTGATATTATCAGTGATGTAAATATGGCTTATTCAGAGCATGCGCGCAGGTATCTGGCAGACTGCGGTCTGCCCAAGGAGCGCACCTATGTGACCGGGTCGCCCATGGCGGAGGTGCTTCATAATAATCTTGCCAGGATTGAAGCGTCTGATATTCATGCGAGATTGGGACTTGAGAAAGGGAAGTATATTCTGCTCTCTGCACACAGGGAAGAGAATATTGATACAGACAAAAACTTTAATTCGTTGTTCAATGCAATTAATAAAATGGCTGAGAAGTACGATATGCCTATTTTATACAGCTGCCATCCGAGATCCAAGAAGCGTCTGGAGGCTTCGGGATTCCAGCTGGATGCGCGTGTGGTGCAGCATGAGCCTTTGGGATTCCACGATTATAACTGCCTGCAGATGAATGCGTTCGCGGTGGTGTCTGATTCCGGTACCCTGCCGGAGGAGTCCAGCTTCTTCACGTCCGTGGGTCATCCTTTCCCGGCAATCTGCATCCGTACCTCCACAGAGCGCCCGGAGGCAATCGACAAGGCGTGCTTTATCATTGCAGGAATTGATGAGAATTCTCTGCTTCAGGCGGTCGATACAGCCGTGGAAATGAACCGTGCAGGCGATTATGGCATTCCTGTTCCTGACTATGTGGAGGAAAATGTAAGCACAAAGGTAGTCAAAATCATCCAGAGCTACACAGGAATCGTGAACAAGATGGTGTGGAGAAAGTTCTGAGTAAAATTCTGAAATTATCACATAGGTCAAGTTAAGCAGTTAACCGTAGAGTTCTGAAACGTTGGGAGCAGAATTCTACGGTTAAAATTTTATGCTCAAAATCTTGAGTGGGTTTTCACGAAAGTATATTGCAAAAACGAAAATAAACGCTATCCATCGGGACATCCCCGTCCTGCAGGCAAGTACCTTAATAATAGTCTCATGCTATACACAATCAAAAAAGTTCAGTACTTATCTTTTTTGACCAGAGTCAGAAGACAGACTGTGGATACTCAAACCTGTTCTGCAGCAAAAAAGATAATTGCTATGGTGTGTTGACGTTTATGCAGGGTGAGGAACGTAATATGAAACAGCCAAGACACACCGAAATACCATATACTTATAACAAAAGTCGAATATTGTCGATAAAAATAATAAATTATAGAAAATTATCTATTTATATAATTCGGATAATATGATATCATTGAAACAAGTGAAAGCTTGAATAAACGACAAGACATTATTTAAAGGGAGGTATAAGAAAATGATCAAGTATCTGAATTTGGGAGGAAATTCAAACGTATATGCGTATCAGTATGAAGCGGATCATATTGATGTACAGTTTAACGGAGGTAAAGTTTACCGCTATTCATATCGTAGTGCCGGGCGGGAAAAGGTCGAGGAGATGAAAAGGCGTGCGACCTCGGGACAGGGACTCAATTCATATATTATGAAATATGCGAGATACGACTATGAGAAGTAAGGGAAGAAGTCGAGTGGGTTGAGTTTAGTAAATCCGGTTTATAAACAATTCAGATAAAGTAATGGTAATATACTCCTGTCGAGTAGTCGAGGCGACAAGCAAAAGTAGAAAATTACAGTATCTGAATATGTATTAAAACACAAAATAGAAAAATGAAGGGATATGTTGTTTTTGCTTCTATAAACATCATACAAGAAGAAAATGTTAAAAAAGATAAAGTTCGAAGGTGGTTTTTTTGCAGAAGAAACAGAGTTGGAACTATTCAAGAATGAAGACAGAATATCAATTCTTTATGGAAAGAATGGGTCTGGAAAAAGCACAATTTCAAATGCTGTGCGTAAAGCAAAAGGTGATATGGTTGAGGATATTGTAAAATCGACGGTGTATGATCAAGATGGTTTTGATTTTATTGATAAGCAATGTATTCATGTATTTAATGAGGACTATATCAACTCTCGTGTCAAGATTCGAGATGATGGTCTAAATACAATTGTTCTGTTTGGCGAATTAGGTGATCTTGAAGATAAGATTTTGGATTTACAACTCAGAATGGAGGCTGAATCCAACAGGAATACAGAACTCAAAGCTGTCTTTGCAGAATTTGAAGATAAAGATAATCAGAAAGCACCAAGTAATTGTAGACTTCAGATTAACCTTGGGTTATCTGGGGATGGACATTGGGCTGAACGTGAAAAGATTATTAATGATGGTAAGCGAAATGCTGGGGTTACGGACAAAGTAATCGATTCTATTATTACATTACAGCCGGTAGATGCACTGGCAGATTTGAAAAAGCGTTATGAAGAGAATCTTCAATTACTAAAGCAGGTAAGAAAAAATGAAGAGGCTCAGATTAGAAACACTGTGAAATTGAATGTTCCATATGATGAGAAAGTATTACAGAGTCTTCTTGCGCAGAAGGTTGAAAGCCCGGTACTATCTGACCGTGAGCAATATCTTCTTCAGCTCATTGATAATGGGAAATTGGATCAAATCAATGAAATGAAGTTAGTATTTTCCAAAGAAAAAACAAAGAAATGTCCGTTTTGCTTTCAGGAAATCTCGGATCAAGGGAAGCGAGATTTGCTTGGTAGTATAGAGAAAGTATTATCGAAAGAAGTGGATATTCATGAGGAAAATCTCAAAAAATGCATTATACAGGAAGTAAATGTTGATTTCTCCGGCATGGATGTCCTGAACTCACCCAATTATATAAAGTGCAAAGATATGGTGGAAGAAATCAATAAGGAGATATTTAAGATACGGGAAATTATCCTTAAAAAGATCAACCATCCATATACACCTATTACTGATTTTGAGAGCAATCTGACGGATACGCTTGAACAATATGAACTGGTCAGGGCTAAGTTTCAACAGGAAGTCGAAACTTACAATAATGCCGTTGAAAGAATTGGAATGCTGAAAAAATATCTCGCCGTTGACAATGCAGCCATTGCACATTATGAGATTTCCAGAGATATCGAATTGTGGAAGCAAGCGCTGGAGAATCAGAAGAAAGCCGATGATGCACTAAAAAAATCCAATGAAAAAATTAAAGATCTCAATGACGAACTGAATGTCCTGAAATCTCGGAAGAAAAATATAAAGATAGCGGTTAACTTGATTAACAAGAGTCTTAGATATGTGTTTTTTTCAAGGGATAGATTGGAAATCAAAGTTGAGAATGATAAGTATGTATTGTATGCAAATGGTAAAGCAGTAAAGCCCAACAAAGTGTCTGTTGGTGAAAGAAATATTATTGCTTTATGCTATTTCTTCGCGGAATTAATTATGAATCAGGATGCGAAAGATGGTTATTCAAAAAAATTAATTATTGTTATTGATGACCCGGTATCAAGCTTCGATTTTGAGAACAAGGTTGGAATCATGTCTTTGCTGAAAGCTAAGATGTCCGATATAATTAAAAGTAATTCTGAAAGTCAAATTTTGTTGATGACACATGATATTCGGTGTTTATACGATTTAGAAAAAATTGGAGAGGAGATTAGTGATGAATATAAAAAAGAAAATAATGGGCATAAGAAAGTTAGTTACACCTGCCGAGAACTAAAAAACAAGAAAATAATTCCTTTTAGTGTCAAATACCGAAATGAATATTCAGAAATTTTAAAGATGGTTTATGATTATGCATGCGGCGAGAAGGATACGGACGATTTAACTGTTGGAAATTCAATGCGACGAGTGCTGGAGGCTTTTTCAACATTTGTTTATAAAAAAGGAATATCAGAAGTTTCCTGCGATGAAACAATTATACAGCAGATTGGAGACAAGGATTTTATTGATTTTTTCAAAAATCTTATGTATAGGCTTGTACTTAACGGTGATAGCCATATGCTAGATAGAACCAATAGTTTGGAGGATATGGACTATTTAGATTTTTTGAGTGACGGTGAGCGGCGAAGAACTGCACAGGAAGTTATTTGTTTTATTTATTTGTTAAATAAGCGACATGTTTTGGCACATCTGGAAGGAAAAAAAGGAATTGAAACAAATATTCAGAAGTGGTGCTCGGATATAAAAAGGTTAGCGGTAAGTGATGAAACAATGACGTAGTCATATGTACCATGGGGGGCGTGCTTATATCCATTCTAATGGCTCGCAAATATGTAATTGATTATCATGTGAAAGTCTGCTCAGAAAGAGGGGGATGAATGCTGAAGGATAAATTTGCTCAGAATAGATTTTTTAAATGATGCAATGATAGAAATTTTCTGCTATAATAATATCAAAGCACGACGGGGAGGAGGTAGCATTATGCCAACAGTAAATGTCAATATTCAGCCAGAGATAATAAGTTGGGTTTTAAGTCAAACACAGAAAGAAAAACTTGGCGACAAATTGCTGAACAACATTATTCAATGGCTTAATGGTACAAAGACTCCTACTTTTAATAAACCCCACCGGAGCCGGGCTTTGGGAGAAATATACTTTTATCTATCTAAGCGGTCAGCTTAAGGCAGAGTTGACGGTATGCCGGACGTTTTGTCCGGAACCACAGCCTGATGCCTTCTTTTGCATACGAGAGTATGCCTAAGATACCTTTAGCTAACCGGTAATAGCTGAACTGAACTTTTTCTTTTATTGGGTCTGCTTTCTGTATGATTGCAGCCTTCAGGGCATGCGTTTCTGATTTCATGGACATATGTGCCAGAAATGCCATGCACAGGGTAATATAAAAATTCAGGGCATTGATAGCAGCGAGCTTCCTCACACGGAAGTTTTCAAACTGAAACATCTGCTTTTTACAGCGGAAATATTCCTCAATGCGCCATCTGGAAAAGTAAGTCAGGGCGATATTTACCACGTCTTCTTTGGATTTGATTTTCTTACTGGTTGCAAGCATCATGGGATGTTCCGTAATGCCGTAAACCAGTACGAGATAAATATCTTTCTTTGAAGCGGTAATCTGCACTTTCACATGGGAAAGACAGGCATCGTGCTTTTTGCCCTTGTATGTCAGGACAGTTTTGATCTTACCCTTTCTCTGATTGCGAAGCTGTGTGGCAGGAACCCATTTCCCGTGGAAGAAGAGTTTTCTTTTGGCAGTAAGTCGGATGACATAGTCCTGTTGCAGTTCATCAAGTTTCAGAAACATCTTGTTGTCATCGTAGCCTCTGTCCATGGCAAAGGTTGCTTTGCCAAGGAGAGCTGTCCCACGTTCCATTGCAGAAAAAGTAACATCATTTATAGAGGTAAAATGTTTTTCTTTTGAAGAATGAATTTCTGAAAAAATACTGACAGGATGATTATTTTTAGTGAGGACACAGGCTTCCGTTACATGATAACCTTTTTCATAAACTGTTTTGGAAGCAGTACTTTTAGAGCCGTCCCTGACAAGTCCGAGAGCTTCAAATTTGTAACCATCAGGCTTTACAACGTCGCTGTCATCGATGTGTATGACAGGTTCCTGCGGAGCCCATTTACGGATGGCAGTAAGATAAGATTTAAGTGCGGTGGAGGAAGTGCCATTGTTTAAATGTCTGGTCAGCCGTTCAACAGAATTGACCTTTTTAGTATCTTCATGAAGCTGCTCCACAACATCGGTTAAAAGACAGCTTCCGGAGGCAAGCATACCGTAAGTCATATCGGCAGAAAACTTTTTGTCCGGCTTGGACAGGTGTTTTGAAATTTTATTTGAAAAAGATAAAATTTCCCGTTTCAAAGTATAAGTATTTGTTGTAGAATTAAGCATAAGGAGTCCTCCTGATTTTTGTTTAGTATCTTTTTGATTAGACACCTTAATTTTACTACAAAACAGGAAAGGATTCCTTATATTTTGGGCATTTTTTGAAAGTTGTTTATAGCAGAGCCTGTGAAAGCAGGGAAGTGTGGATAAAAGTACGGAAACTCAAGGAATAAAAACAGTTGAAAAAATGCTTCTGGGATGTTATGCTTTCCTTGGAAGCATTTTTTCTTTTACACAATGTGTGTCTAAAGCGAATCTGAAACATCTGAAGGAATCTATGCTTTTCAACGAATACCCATTGAC